>OKYG01000100.1_pt1 | contig 34419 bp, 27 predicted proteins | sample 1608231 | NCBI WGS metagenome assembly OKYG01 (sample SAMN02674792, study PRJEB24791) | human gut metagenome, SKBSTL006 | isolation source: stool | host: Homo sapiens | place: USA
CTTCCGATCTATGGTATAATAAAATCACCGAGACACACCCCACGATTGGAGGTAGCGACGATGAAAACTGCAAAACGACTCCTTGCCCTTGCCCTCGCGGGCGTGATGGCGCTGGCCCTGCTCACCGGCTGCTCGGACAGCAGCTCCAAAGCCAGGCAGGTGGAAGAGTGTTTCCGCTCTCTAATGAAAACGAGACAAAATAAGGACTATCAGAAGGACGAGACGCTGGACAGAAAGCTCGAGGCCATCGCACAGCAGTTCCAGCCGGACTGGCTGGCTGGTGGAGGAGATAGGCTGACCGAGGATGCACGGAACATCATTATAAATGAATTGGGAGACTATCTGGAGACAGGCAGAGTTTGGCTTTGGTATGGAGAAGTGAAGCCGGGCCAGAGCGCGCTGGCGCAGGCGGAGAGCATGAAGCGCGACCTGGGGATAGTGTATGGTGGTGGTACTCTGGGGGGCGGAACATTACTGACCGCCATAGCCTTTACAAGGACGGACAAGAAGAGCGACGGCCGCCGCTATTACCTCGCACTGGTAACATACGCCACCGTCAAGACCCCGCAGAACTGACACAGGAGGAAACGATGATGAAATTGAAAAAGCCTTGGGCCTTGCGGGATGCGAAAGCCTCTCCCCTTGGGAGAGGTGGCATTGCGAAGCAATGACGGAGAGGGCAAGCCCGTTTCCCAAAAGTATCTGCACAGCGATAAGCATTGGCTTTTGTCAGAGCGATGCTATCGCTGTGCTTTTTGTTTTATGATGGCATCCTTGCCCTCTCAGTCACCTTCGGTGACAGCTCTCCCATGGGGAGAGCCTTTGGCATGGCGGGCAGCTTTGTGCTGGACGCTGGAAGCTCAATATGGCATAAAATATAGTGCCCTGCTACAGAGATCCACAGCAGCTTGACAAGGGATATTGTCCCGAAGCCACTGCCCTCTGTAGCAGGGCACTACTGTTTCCGATAAAATCAAACTTTGCTCGTCCCGCGTGGGCCTGCCCGGCCTGCCAATGGCTCCCCCTCTGGGGGAGCTGGCATCGCAAAGCGATGACTGAGAGGGTATGCCGCTGCCGGGGGGCTGTCCTTTGTACAAATACACCGAAAACCCGATCGGAAAGGGGCGGTCTACCGTCAAAACGCGAAAAAATCGGTTTTCCTCTTGCCAAACGGGGCAAAACGCGCTATTCTATAGTCACAGTTTAACAATTTAGCATGGTAAAGCGGTAAAACGAAGCGCCGCTTCTGCTGAATCTCTTCTGCTGAATCTGAGGGAGGAATTTGTATATGAAACGTCTGGTATCTGCTTTTCTGGCCGGTGCGATGGCACTGAGCCTTGCCGCCTGCGGCGGTTCTGCATCCACTTCCACGGCTGCTTCTTCTGCCGCCGCCTCTGCCGCCCCGGCAAGCTCCGCGGCCGCTGACAGCGACCTGGCTTACATCCGGTCCAACGGCAAGATGGTCATCGGCTACACCGTCTATGAGCCGATGAACTACACCGACGCCGACGGCAGCTTCACCGGTTTCGACACCGAGCTGGCCACCGCCGTCTGTGAGAAGCTGGGCGTCGAGCCGGAGTTCGTGGAGATCAACTGGGACACCAAGGAGACCGAGCTGGCAGCCAAGAGCATCGACTGCATCTGGAACGGCCTGACCCTCACCGATGACCGGGAGGAGAACATGGCCTGCACCAAGCCCTACGTCAAGAACGCCCAGGTCGTGGTGGTGAAGGACGGCACCGACTACACCTCCACCGCCGACCTCATCGGCAAGACCGTGGTGGCCGAGGCCGGCTCTGCCGGTGAGACCACCATCACCGAGAACGCCGACCTGTCTCAGGCTGATTTCATCTCCAAGGATGTTCAGACCGACTGCCTGATGGAAGTCGCCGCCGGTACCGCTGACGCCGCCGTCCTCGACCTGACTCTGGCCTCTGCCATGATCGGCGAGGGTACCGACTACGCAAACCTCAAGATGGTGGATGAGCTGAACGTCGAGGAGTACGGCGTGGCCTTCCGCAAGGGCAGCGACGTGGCCGAGGCTGTGGACAACGCTTTCGACGAGCTGAAGGCTGACGGCACCATGCAGACTCTGGCTGACAAGTACGGCCTGACTCTGGCTGAGTAACTTACATTATAAACGGATAGGTGTAGTGATTCTGTGACTGTGATTTTGGAGCGTCTGACCGGCGCATTCGCGCTCAACTGTGAGCTGTTCTTTCTGACCTTGCTGTTTTCGCTGCCGCTGGGCCTTGTGGTGGCCTTTGGCTCCATGAGCCGGTGCGCACCGCTGCGGGGCGTCGTCAAGACCTTCGTGTGGGTCATCCGCGGCACGCCGCTGATGCTCCAGATCATCGTCATCTACCTCGGCCCCGGCCTGCTGGGCATGACCAACCCCTGGCCCTCCGGCTCTTCGGGCCGTCTGGTGGCGGCGGTGGTGGCTTTCGCCATCAACTACGCCTGCTACTTCTCTGAGATCTACCGCGGCGGCATCGAGGATGTGCCGAAAGGCCAGACCGAGGCCGGTCAGGTGCTTGGCATGACCAGGAGCCAGATCTTCTTCAAGGTCACGCTCCTGCAGGTCGTCAAGCGCATCCTGCCCCCGATGGGCAACGAGGTCATCACGCTGGTGAAGGATACCTCGCTGGCGAACGTCATCGCCAACAAGGAGATCATCATGATGGCAAAGGAGTACAGCGCCAAGGGCCTTATCTGGCCGCTGTTCTCCACCGCAATTTTCTTCCTCGTCTTTGTCGGCGCACTCACCCTGCTGCTGGACTGGGCCGAGAAAAAGATGGACTATTTCCGCTGCTAAGGAGGATATGAATTATGGCATTACTCGAAGCCTCCGGCATCGGGAAGAATTTCGGCGAGACGAAAGTTCTCAAGGACATCTCGCTCACACTGGAACAGGGCGAGGCGCTGGCGATCATCGGCTCGTCCGGCTCGGGCAAGACGACGCTGCTGCGCTGCCTGAATTTCCTTGAGCGTCCCGACACCGGCGTCATCCGGGTGAACGGCGAGACCATGTGGGACGCCGCCGATCCTGCCACCCAGCGGGAGAGCGAGGTGCGGAAAAAGCGCCTCCACTTCGGCCTCGTGTTCCAGAACTTCAACCTCTTCCCCCAGTACACCGCGCTGGAAAACGTGATGCTGGCGGGGGAGCTTCTGGCAAAGGAGCAGCCCGGCTACAAGGCCAACAAAAAGGCTATCCACGCCCAGCTGGAAGCACAGGCCCGTGACCTGCTGGCCCAGATGGGCCTGTCGGAGCGGGCAGGCCACTACCCCCACCAGCTCTCCGGCGGTCAGCAGCAGCGGGTGGCCATCGCCCGCGCGCTGGCGCTCCACCCGGACATCCTCTGCTTCGATGAGCCCACCAGCGCCCTCGACCCGGAGCTGACCGGCGAAGTCCTCCGTGTCCTGCGCGACCTCGCCGACCGAAAGACCACCATGATCATCGTCACCCATGAGATGCACTTCGCCCGGGACGTGGCCGACCGCATCCTGTTCATGGACGGCGGCGTCGTGGTGGAGGAAGGCCCGGCCCGCCAGCTCATCGACCACCCCCAGGAGGAGCGCACCAAGCAGTTTTTGGCGCACTACGCTGAATAGCCCTCTCAGTCACGCCGCAGGCGTGACAGCTCCCCCAGAGGGGGAGCCACTGGCGTGTCGGTCAGGCCCGCGCGGGGCAAGCAAAGTTTGATTTTATCGTAAACAGTAGTGCCCTGCTATAGAGGGCAGCAGCTTCGGAACAATATCCTTGTCAAGCTGCTGTGGATCTCTGTAGCAGGGCACTATTTTTTATGCCATATTGAGCTTTCAGCGGTCAGCGGAAAGTGGCCCGACCTGCCAAAGCCTCTCCTACAAGGAGAGGTGGCACGCCGCAGGCGTGACGGAGAGGTTGTACAAAGACGAGCCTGCCCTCTGTAGCAAGGCCCGCCCTTTTACGCCATATTACGCCTCAGGCGTCTAGTAGGAAGTTGCCCGACCTGCCAAGGGCTCCCCCTCTGGGGGAGCTGGCGCGAAGCGCCTGAGAGGGTTATTCACGCCGAAAACACCACGATTCGCGCAGATTTTATTTACATTCTCTGAATTTTTTGGTAAGCTTGTATCGAAAAAGGCTGATTCTTCAAAAGACGAACAGACCAAAGGAGGACAGACTATGAGACTGAAAAGCGCACTCCGGCGGGGCGTGGCCGCCGCCGTCATCGCGGGCATCGTGGTGAGTTCCGGCATCCCGGCCTACGCGGCCCGGTGGGACATCGCCGACGGCGACATCACCGTGAAAGCGGGCGACGAAGGCACAAACAGGGTCACACAGGGGAAGAAGGAGAATGTGGAGGACACCAACACCGTCATCACCGGCGAGTCGGGTAAGAATACCGTCACCATCGACACCTCCGAGGGCAACGTGGACGTCACCTTCGACGACCTGAAGATCGACGTCAGCGGCAAGAAGGAGGGGGACGGCAGCGGTGACAGCCCAGTCGATGCGGGCAAAGCCGCCGTCACCGTGCAGGGCGGCGGCGATGCCACCATCGAGCTGGACGGCAAAAACGAGCTGAAGAGCGGCAGCGGCAATGCAGGCCTCGAGAAGAACAAACATGAGTCGAAAGGCACGTTGACCATCAAGGACGACAAGGGCAAAGACGGCTCCCTCACCGCTGAGGGCGGCGACGACGGCGCAGGCATCGGCGGAGGCATCGGGAGTACTGGCAGCAGCATCACCATCCGGGGCGGCGCGGTCGAGGCTGTGGGCGGGAGCAACGCGGCAGGCATCGGCGACGGCGCAGGCCCATGGTCTGAGCCAGACCCGGACACACCGCCCAGCAACCCCAGCAACCCCAATAATATCATCATCTGCGGCGACGCCGAGGTGACGGCCAAGGCGGGAAGCCAGATGACGGACGCCAAGGCCCCGGCCATCGGCGGAAAGTACGGCGAAGTACCCACGGATGCCCTTTCTGATGAGGAACACAAGGTGACGGGCGGTCGGCTGACCCGTCTGAACGCGGACGGCACCGTGATGGAGGGGATGGGCTACGACTACACCTCCACCCCCAAGCCCCAGCCGGACGACGACGAGGACGACGATGATGATGACGTCCCGCCCCCGGCACAGGAGAACGCCCCCGAACCCCTGCCCGGCGGCATGGTGGTGGGCGGCTTCTTTTCCAGCCGGGTCACCATCCAGCGGTTGGATTCTGCTTTGGCCATTATTGAGAGCACCGACCCCATGGTCGGCAGCGTAAAGGCCGGCGACGCCGGAGAGGTCCTCACCCCGGGGGGTGTGGTGCTTATTGAGAGCGCCGCTCCCCGCTCCACCGTCACCACCGACATCTCCAGTCTCCGGGAGGACGGCGTGGAGGACATCTTCTTCCGCTATGAGGACACCATGACCCACTATAGCGTGGACAAGATGGCCGACGCGGCGGGCGAGGACGCTGACGTGGAGCTGAAGCAGAACAGGGAGGACATCAGCCTCCGGCTGGACGGCGAAACGCGGGACGACCTGTCGGAGCGCTATCTGGAGTGGGTGCCGGTGCAGACGCCAGAGCCGCAGGAGTGGCTGATATTGACCCACGAACTCGCGAAAAAAAGGGACGACCTCCCGAGTTTGGATTGGTGGCTCGAGCCTGAGAGAGAGAGGAAACGGTAGAGCAAAAAACGAGTGAAGAGCTCAGACGTGAACTCGACGAATTACTGAAACAAGAGCGGGAGATGGGCTTCCAATTTGCGAAAAAAAGGGACGACCGCCCGAGTTTGGATTGGTGGCTCGAGCCTGCGAGAACGGAAACGCCGAGAATCGGGCTTGAGGAGTCCCTGAAACAGCTGGCTTCCCGATTTGAGGCCATCGCTCCCGAGGAGGATAAGCCACGGCTTTTCCTGCTGGAAACCACCGTCCCGGATGGCACAAAGTATACCAATCTGTTGGAGAGTGACCTGCGGAGCTATGCCGACCTTGGTGACGACTGGGACGACCTGCCGGATACCCAGGGTGAGATAAAGCTCTGGCTGCCGGAGGACTTGGAGCATCTCATAAGCCCCTCAAAGGAGAGCCTGAGCCGCATCGACGGCATTGCATGATACACAGAACGAAAGGATAAGACCGGTGAACCCCGCGGCCCTCGGGGCCGGCACGCGGGACGCGGAAACTGACCTGCGCACAATCACCAAAAACCACCGATAGAAAATAGCAATGTTGTACGAAGAAATCTGAGAAAAACCCCTTGCAAAATCACGATGAGCTGAGTATAATACCACTCATGAAACGCAAAACGTCCTGCCCCTCGTCCGGCAGGGCGTTTTTGTCGGTAAAAATTTGGCAAAGAAATGTTAAGTGACCGCCCGGGGAGGGGCTTTGTATGACAAAAGACATGACACAGGGCAGCCCGCTCAAGCTCATCCTTGCCTTTGCGGTGCCGCTGATGCTGGGCAGTCTGTTCCAGCAGTTCTACAATCTGGCCGATACCATCATCGTGGGCCGTTTCGTGGGCGTGGATGCGCTGGCAGCGGTGGGCAGCGTGGGCGGCCTGAACTATCTGGTGCTGGGCTTCGTCAACGGCATCGCCTGCGGCTTCTCCATCCCCATCTCGTGGACCTTCGGCGCGAAGGACTACAGCGAGATGCGGCGCTACACCGCCAATACCGTCTGGCTGAGCCTCTTTTTCGCCGTCGTGCTCACGGTGGTGACGGTGGCCCTGACCCGGGCGGTGCTGGTCTGGACCAACACCCCCGACAACATCATCGACATCGCGGACATTTACATCCGCACCATCTTCTGTGGCATCCCCTTCACCCTGCTGTACAACGTCACCAGCGCCCTCATGCGCGCGCTGGGCGACAGCAAGCGGCCTCTCTATTTCCTGCTGGTGGCCAGTGTGCTGAACATCGGCCTCGACCTGCTCTGCATCCTCACCTTCCGGATGGGGGCGTTCGGCGCGGCCTTCGCCACCGTGTTCAGTCAGGCGGTGGCGGGCATCGGCAGCCTCATCTACATCCTCCGCCACTACCCGGAGCTGAAATGGAGCAGGGAAGAGGGCCGTCTGAGCGCCAGCCACTGCCTCAAGCTCTGCAACATGGGCATCCCCATGGGCCTGCAGTGCAGCATCACCGCCATCGGCAGCGTCGTGCTGCAGGGCGCGGTGAACGGTCTGGGCAGCAGCATCGTGGCCGCGCAGACCGCAGGCAGCAAGGCGGCCCAGTTCCTCTCGGTGCCGCTGGAGAGCATCGGCACCGCCATGACCACCTACGCCAGCCAGAACATGGGTGCTCACGACCTCAAGCGTGTGGACCGGGGCGTCAATACCGCGCTGGGCATTGGCTGCGTCTACAGCGTGGCGTCCTTCCTCATCCTGCGTGTGCTGGATGTGCCGCTTATCAGCCTCTTCCTCGAGAGCAGCGAGGTGGAGATCATGGCGAATGCCCGCAGCTTCATCTTCTGGAACAGCGTGTTCTACATCCCGCTGGCCGTCCTCATCATCTACCGCTACACCATCCAGGGCCTGGGCTATTCCGGCCTTGCCATGTTCGCGGGCGTGGCCGAGATGGTCGCCCGTGCCATGGTGGGCTTCTGGTTCGTGCCGCTCTGGGGCTACTTTGCGGCATGCATCGCCAACCCTGTGGCATGGTTCTTCGCCTGCTTCTTCCTCATCCCGGCGTACTTTGCAGTGCGTAAGCGGCTGACGAAGGAGCTTGCCGCAGCACGGATGGAGGACTGAGGGGAACTTCGCTCAAGCCTCTCCCTTTGGGAGAGGTGGCATTGCGAAGCAATGACGGAGAGGGCAAGCTCACTTCCCAAGAGTATCTGCACAGCGATAGGCACTGGCTTTTGTCAGAGTGGTGCTATCGCTGTGCTTTTTGCTTTTCTGTAGCATCCTTGCCCTCTCAGTCTCGCTCCGCTCGCCAGCTCTCCCAGAGGGAGAGCCTTTGGCAGGCCGGTCAGGCCCACGCGGGACGAGCAAAGTTTGATTTTATCGGAAACAGTAGTGCCCTGCTACAGAGATTCACAGCAGCTTGACAAAGTGCTCTTGTCTAGAAGCTGCTGCCCTCTGTAGCAGGGCACTATTTTTTACGCCATATTGAGCTTTCAGCGGTCAGCGCAGAGTTGCCCGGCACGCCAGTGGTGCTTCGCACCCGGGTTGCGGCTCCCAGCATCCGCTGCGCTCCGCTTGCGTCTTGCTGGCCGCTGCCCCAACAGCTCCTCCCTGTTTCCGCCGCTGGCGGCGGTCGTCGTTGTTGCCCCCTTTGGGGGAGCTGGCGCGTAAGCGCCTGAGAGGGCTACTTTTGTTGTATTTCAGCAATAAATCTTGACAAAATGTGGCAGAAGTTGTATCTTCGAAACATAAATACGCCGCCGGTGCAGGGAGAGAGCCTGCGGGGCAGCCAAGATGTAAAGGAGAGATACGATGAGATTGAAAAATACGCTCCGGCGCGGAGTTGCTGCGGCAGTCATTGCGGGTATCGTGGTAACTTCTGGCCTGCCGGTCTATGCAAAGACGTGGGACATTTCCGAGGGCAGCATCACCGTCGAAGCAGACGGAGAAGAGGATGGAAAGTCCTATAATAAGGTCACTCAGGGTGATAAGGAAACGGTGCGGGACACCGACACTGTCATCACCGGCAAGTCTGAAAAGAACACCGTTACGATCAAATCGGGGGGGGGGGGCAGACCTCTGACGTGACCCTCAAGGACGTCAGCATCAAGTCGGACAAAGACGCCGCCCTCAAGGTAGAAGGCGACGGCAACGTCCGGCTGGAGCTGGACGGCAAGAACGAGCTGAAGAGCGGCGCTAACCACGCAGGCGTCGAGAAGAACAACAGCGACTCTAAGGGTACACTGACCATTAAGGATGATACTGGCGAAAAAGGCTCTCTGACGGCGACTGGCGGCGCACAAGGTGCAGGTATTGGAGGAGCAAAAAACAACAGCGGCAGTAACATTGAGATTACTGGCGGTACTATCACAGCGACCGGCGGATGCAACAACAACGAAGCAGGAAACGGCGGTGCGGCTGGCATTGGTGGCGGTTTTAACGGCAGCGGAACTGACATCAAAATCACCGGCGGCAATGTCACGGCCAACGGCAGCCGGAAGCCGGACGGCACCAGTGGATGTCAGGGTGCAGGCATCGGCGGAGGTTATGGCAAAGGCGGCACCAATATCTCTATCAGCGGTGAAGATACTGTAGTGAACGCCAACGGCGGCAAGTATGGCGCTGGCATCGGCGGCGGTGCAATGGGTGCTGGCGAAAACATTACCATCAGCGATGGCGCTCATGTAACAGCCAACGGTGGTGCACAGGGTGCAGGCATTGGCGGCGGCAGCGGCATTGGCGGCAATGGCAGCAACATCACCATCAGCGGTGACAAGACCTATGTGGAAGCTACCGGCGGCGGCGACGCCGAAGCAGCCGGTGCCGGTATCGGCGGCGGTTTCAGTGGTCGGTATGGTAATGTTGGCAAGGGCAGTGACATCACCATCGAGGGAGGCACGGTTATCGCAACCGGCGGTAGCGTTACCAGCGATTCAGGCGGTGGAGCGGCAGGTATCGGCGGCGGCAGCGGATATGCCCCGCGTGATGACAAGGCTGGAAATGGTGAGCATATCTACATCAAGGGTGATGCGAATGTGACTGCCAAGGGTGGAAATGGTGTTGCAGGCATTGGTGGCGGCAATACCAATAATAAGATGGGCGACGCCATCGACATTGTTATCGAGGGCAACGCTAAAGTAACTACTGAAGCAGGCGGTGACGTGTCCATCGGCGGCAAGAATGGCGAAATTTCCAACGACGACCTTCTTTCGAAGGACTTTACCGGTATCCTGACCCGTAAGGATAACACCGGTAAGGTCATGGAGGACTACAGCAAGGATGCCACCCCGCTGCCCGCCTCGGAGGAGAACGGCGTGGTTTGGGTAGACGCTGACGTCAGCGGATGGGGCGGCGTGCGCATCGCCGTCCCGGAAGGGACGCCTACCGACAGCGTGTCGGCCTGCTATCTGGAAGAGGGCGCTCTGCTGATAGTAGATGCAGGCGGCAGTGACTGCCTGCTGGAAGGCCGCGTCAGCGACCTACGCCAGAACGGCATCCGCCAGCTCTGCCTGCGCTGGAACGGCGGTGAGCAGACCCTCAGCACGGACGCTCTGGCCGCAGCAGGCGGCGAGGATGCCTCTTTCCGCCTGACGGAAGTAAACGGCGGACTGACGATGGTTTTGAATGGGCTTACCCGCAATGAACTGCTGGCAAAATAAATGTATCTCTACAGCTCCCCTTCGGGGGAGCTTTTGTTGTATTTACAAATCCCCCCAAAACCGCTATACTATATATAGTTGTGTCAAAACGAGGAGGCGGGACGATGGAGCAGGAGCTGGAACGGCTGGAAGGCACGGTAGAGGACATCATCTACCTGAACGAGGACAACGGCTACACCGTGTTCGAGGTGTCGGGCGGCGGTGTCGTCACCGTTGTGTGCGGCGTGGTGGGAGAGCTCCACGCCGGTGAGAGCGTCGTCTGCCGGGGCAGGTACGAGAACCACGCCACCTATGGCCGACAGTTCCACGCACAGGAGTGCGAGACGGATATGCCCAAAGACCTCGAGGCCGTCTACGCCTTCCTCGCCAGCCGGTCGCTGCCCTACATCGGCGCACGGACGGCGGATAAGATCATTGACAAATTCGGCGCGGCGGCGCTGGAAGTGATCGCCAACGACCCCGCCCAGCTCACCCTCATCCCGGGCATCTCGGCGGACAAGGCCGACCGCATCCAGCAGGAGTTCAAGCGGATGTTCGGAATGCGGGAGCTCATCGCCTATCTGGCTCAGTTCGAGATCAGCCCCCGCCGGGCGATGGAGGTCTTCCGCACCTTCGGGCCGGGGGCCATGCAGGCCATCCAGCAGAACCCCTACCTGCTCTGCGGCGAACCCTTGCAGCTGGACTTCCGCCATGCCGACAGCATCGCCCAGTATTACCAGATGGCAGGGGACTGCGCCCAGCGGCTGGAAGCCGCCCTTCTGCGTACCCTGCGCCACAACGCCGGCAACGGCCACACCTGTCTGCCCCGGGCGCAGCTGCTGGAAACGGCGTCGAACTTCATCCACCAGCCCCCCGAAAAGCTGGCGGCGGCGCTGGACAGCTGCATCCAGACCGGGAAACTGGAGGTGCGGATGTTCGACGGCACACCGTATATTTATCTGCCGGATCTGCTGGCCGCAGAGCAGGACATCGCCGACCGTCTGGCCATGCTGACCAGGCGCGGAAAGCAGACGGCCCGAAACCTCGACAAGAACATCCAAATACTGGAACTGGCGCAGGGCTTTGCTTACGCGCCGCTCCAGAAGGAAGCCATCCGCAAGGCCATGACCGAGAACTGCCTTGTCCTCACCGGCGGCCCCGGCACCGGCAAGACCACCACGGTCAACGCCATCCTGCAGCTGCTCGAGAACGAGGCCGAACGGGTAGCCCTCTGTGCTCCCACAGGCCGCGCCGCCAAGCGTCTGAGCGAGCTGACGGGCCGGAAAGCCTCCACTATCCACCGCCTGCTGGAAGTGGACTACACCGGCGGCGTGGTCAGCTTCATCCACAATGACAAGAACCTGCTCAAGTGCGACGTCGTCATCCTCGACGAGATGAGTATGGTGGACGTCAAGCTGTTTCAGGCCCTCATTGCGGCATTGCGGTACAGCTGCCGTATTATTATGGTAGGTGACGCCGACCAGCTGCCCAGCGTCGGCCCGGGCAATATCCTCGGCGAGATCATCCGCTCCGGGCTGGTGCCGACGGTCTGCCTCAACGAGATATTCCGGCAGGCCGCTCAGAGCCTCATCGTGGAGAACGCCCACCACATCATCTCGGGCGAACCGCTGAAAAAGGGCGGAAAGACGGACGATTTCTTCTTTCTCGAAGCCGACGGCGACGCAGCCCAGAAGCTGGTCTGCGACCTTGTGACCACCCGTCTGCCCCGCAGCTACCAGTTCGACCCGGTGAAGGATATTCAGGTGCTCTGCCCCACGAAGCTTGGCCCCACCGGCACCCAGGCCCTCAACGCGGAGCTGCAGGCCCTGCTCAACCCGCCAAAGAAGGGCAAGCCGGAGCTGCAGAGCGCGGCCCGGGTCTTCCGGGTGGGGGACAAAGTGATGCAGGTGCGCAATAACTACGAGATAACGTGGCAGCGCATCGGCGGGGAACAGGGTGTGGGTGCCTACAACGGCGACATCGGCATCGTGGAGTCCATCGACGTGCGCAGCCGCTCCATGGTGGTGCGGATGGACGACCGGCGGCTGGTCTACCCGGCGGAGAACCTCAACGAGCTGGAAATTGCGTATGCCATCACGGTACACAAAAGCCAGGGCAGCGAGTTCCCGGCGGTCATCCTCCCGGCGGCGCAGGTGCCGCCCCGCCTGTGCTACCGCAACCTCTTCTATACCGGCGTCACCCGCGGGCGGAAGCTCTGCATCGTGGTGGGCCGGCGGGACGTGGTGAACCGGATGATGTCCAACATCCGCCAGAACCTGCGCTACAGCGGCTTGGCCGCTCTGCTGGCAGAAGCCTTGCCGCCGGAGCAGGAGAACCTCTCCGATTGAAGATGAAACTTTACGAAATGCCAAAGCCTCCCCTCGATAGGGGAGGTGGCATCGCGCAGCGATGACGGAGAGGTTTTGTCCCGCAGTGGCTCACGGTCAGGCTGTCCTTCGTACAACCTCTCAGTCTCGTCGCAAGCTCCTCGCCAGCTCCCCTAGTAGGGGAGCCACTGGCGAGTCGGACGAGTTTACGCTGGACGCTGAAAGTCTGATAGGGCGTGAAAGGTAGTGCCTTGCTGTGAAGGTCAGGTGTTTTTAAGAGGGTTTCTTTTTGGATACACCTGTGTTATACTATAATGTGTTTTGATGACCCGCGCCCGGAGATGGGCGATGGAAATAGAGAATGGGCAGCAGAGAAAGGAAATATCACGATTATGGCACAGAATGACATCGGTATCGATCTTGGTACGACGACCATCATCATCGCGCAGGAGGGGCAGGGCGTCGTGCTCAACCAGCCCAGCGTGGTGGCGGTGGATACCCGCAAGAACTGCGTGCTTGAGGCCGGCGACAAGGCCCTTGCAATGGTGGGCCGCACGCCCAACTACATCTCCGCCATCTTCCCGCTGAAGGATGGCGTCATCAGCGACCACACCATGACCCGGGAGCTCATCTGCCGCTTCGTCAATCAGGTCTACAGCTCCCACATGGTCAAGCCCCGGGTGGCCGTCTGTGTGCCTGCCGCCATCACCGGCATCGAGAGCGACGCCGTGGTGGAGGCCGTCATGGCTGCCGGTGCGCGTCAGGTCTACCTCATTGATGAGCCGATCGCCGCAGCTCTCGGCTCCGGCATCGACATCACCGTGCCGGATGGCCGGATGATCATTGACATCGGCGGCGGCACCACCGACATCGCCGTGCTGAGCCTCGGCGGCAAGGTCAAGGCCACCAGCGTCCGCGTGGCCGGCAACCACTACGACGAAGAGATCCTGAAGTTCGTGCGCAACAAGTTCAGCATCGCCATCGGCCAGCGCACCGCTGAGAACCTGAAAAAGAACGTGGCCTGCTGCCCCCAGAAGGCAGATTTCAACGAGACCATGGAGATCAAGGGCCGCAGCCTGCTCACCGGCCTGCCCGTGCGCGTCAATGTCTCCACCGCCGACCTCTACGAGCCGGTCATGCGCCTGAGCGAGCAGATCGGCACCGCCGCCCATCAGGTGCTGGAGAAGACTCCTCCGGAGCTGGCCGGCGACATCTACCGCAACGGCGTCGTCCTCACCGGCGGCGGCGCACAGCTCCACGGCCTGCCTGAGTACCTGAGCCAGGAGCTGAAGGTGGAAGTGACCGTCTCGCCTGACCCCGTCAACTGTGTCGCGCTGGGTACGGCCATGAGCCTGCGTCTGGGCGACAAGCTGGAGACCGGCTTCATGGACGCCACCCCCCGCATGGGCCGCCGCTGAGAGGAAAGTGCTGTTCACAGAACCGTGAAAAACAACATGATTTTTGTTCATAGTTGTTGAATCGACCCGGAAAATATTGTATAATATCTTCAAATCGCTTTTTGCTGCCCGCCCCCCGGGCGGCAAAGAAAAAAGTAAATAGGAGGAAGACCATGGATTTAGGTTATGATGTGATCGTTACCATAACCGGTATTGTGCTGGTGTTTCTGATCCTCGTCCTGCTGATGGCCATCATCACGCTGGAGGGCAAGATCTTTGACGCCATGAACGGCAAGAAGGCAGCTGCCAAGGCTGCTTCTGCTGCAAAACCGGCTGCTCCTGTGAAACAGGCCGCTGCGCCCGCTCCTGCAAAGGCTGCTGCCCCGCAGGTCGAGGCCGGCATCCCCGGCGACGTTGTGGCAGCCATCATGGCAGCCATCTACTCTATGGGCAACGGCAAGTATGTGCTGAAGGCAGTCCGCCGCGGCAAGAATGGCTGGGGCAAGGCTGGCGTCAACGACACCACCGCACCCTTTTAACACAGGAGGAAAAACATGACTCAGTTTATTGAGACTCTGGTCGGTATTTTCCAGAGTTCCGGTTTTGCCAAGTTCGGTGAGCCGGGCGGCTGGCTGTACGCAGTGATGATCTGCGTAGGCTGCTTCCTGCTCTACCTCGCCATCGTCAAAGAGTTCGAGCCTCTGATCCTGCTGCCCATGGCTTTCGGCATGATCCTGGCCAACCTCCCCGGCAGCGGCGTCATCCACATGCAGTACTTTGTCGGTGACGGCCTCGAACACCCGATGTGGGTCGAGATCCTGAACAACGGCGGTCTGGCCGATATGCTCTACATGGGCGTCAAGCTGGGCATCTACCCGCCGCTGATCTTCCTTGGCATCGGCACCATGACCGACTTCGCACCCCTGATCTCCAACCCCAAGAGCCTGCTGCTGGGCGCTGCCGCTCAGTTCGGCATCTTCGGCACTTACATGGGCGCTCGTCTGCTGGCCGCTACCGGTCTGGTGGACTTCACCCAGAAGCAGTCTGCTGCTATCGCCATCATCGGCGGCGCAGACGGCCCCACCGCTATCTTCGTCACCTCCCGTCTGGCTCCTGAGCTGCTGGGCTCCATCGCCGTCGCGGCCTACAGCTACATGGCTCTGGTGCCTGTTATCCAGCCGCCTATCATGAAGGCTCTGACCTCCAAGAAAGAACGTACCGTCGTGATGAAGCAGCTGCGCACCGTGAGCAAGACCGAGAAGATCATCTTCCCCATCATGGTCACCATCATCGTTTCCCTCATCGTGCCGGATGCCGCCGTTCTGGTCGGTATGCTGATGCTGGGCAACCTGATGAAGGAGTGCGGCGTCGTGGACCGTATCCAGAAGACCGCCGGCAATGAGCTGATGAACATCATCACTATCTTCCTGGCTCTGTCTGTTGGCTGCACCACCTCTGCAAACACCTTCCTGAACAGCCGCACCCTGTTCATCATCGTGCTGGGCCTCATCGCCTTCTCCTTCGGCACTGCTGCCGGTGTTCTCTGCGGCAAGGTCATGTATATCCTGACCGGCGGTCAGGTCAACCCCCTGATCGGTTCCGCTGGCGTTTCCGCTGTGCCTATGGCTGCCCGTGTTTCTCAGAAGGTCGGCCAGAGCGAGAACCCCTCCAACTTCCTGCTGATGCACGCAATGGGCCCCAACGTGGCCGGTGTTATCGGCTCCGCCGTCGCTGCTGGTATCCTCATCAACATCTTCGGCTAAGCATTTCCTGAGATCCCCGCTCCATCGTGGTATTGACCGCGGTGGGGCGGTTTTTTGTTTGCATTGTTTTTATGTACAACTTTTTTGAAATGTGATATACTATATTTTAAGTGATATATCCAGAAATGATTGAAAAGAACAGGTGAAACAATGGCAACAGATCTCGCACAACAATTCTGCGCTTTGCGTGATACGTATATTGAAAAGCAGTTCGGACGCCTGAACGATATGCAGCGGGAGGCGGTGTTCACCACCAACGGCCCTCTGCTCATCCTCGCGGGTGCAGGCAGCGGAAAGACCACCGTGCTGGTCAACCGCATCGCCAACCTCATCCGCTTCGGCTCGGCCCACGGCTCCAGATGGACGCCCCGGGAGGTGACGGAGGACGATGTGAAAGCCCTGCGCACTGCCATCATGACCGGCACCGATGCCCCGTCGTGGCTGGACGGGATGCTGCGGAAGGATGCCGTCCGGAGCTGGAACGTCATGGCCATCACCTTTACCAACAAGGCCGCCGGTGAGCTGAAAGAGCGTCTGCGCCGGATGCTGGGTGGGGAAGAGGGCGACGAGGTGTTCGCCTCCACCTTCCACTCGGCCTGCGTCCGCATTCTCCGCCGCTGGGCCGAGGAGATCGGCTACCCCCGCAGCTTTACCATCTACGACAGCGACGACTCCCAGCGTGTCATGAAGACTGTGTACAAAGAGCTGAGCGTGGACGACAAGTTCTTCCCGGTCAAAAGCGCCATCAACCAGATGAGCCGCTGGAAAGACCAGCTCATCAGCCCGGAAGAGGCCCTGAAGACCCCGGCCCGGGACACGAAGGGCGCTCTTGCGGCCAAGGTCTACGCCGCCTATGAAAAGAAGCTCAAGGAGGCCGGTGCTTTCGACTTCGACGACCTCATCTACCAGACGGTCATCCTGCTGTCGGAGCACGAGGACGTGCGGGAGTTCTACCAGAACAAGTACAAATATCTGCTGGTGGACGAGTATCAGGACACCAGTGTGGCTCAGTTCCGGCTCGTGAGCCTGCTCACCGGCCCAGAAAAGAACATCTGCGTCGTGGGCGACGACGACCAGAGCATCTACCGCTTCCGCGGCGCGACCATTGAGAACATCCTCAACTTCGAGCGCATCTATAAAGGCACCAGGACCATCCGACTCGAGCAGAATTACCGCTCTACGTCGAATATCCTGAATGCCGCCAACTGTGTCATCCAGCACAACACCGAGCGCAAGGGCAAGACCCTCTGGACGAAGAACGGCGAGGGCGACAAGGTGCAGGTCTACACCGCCGAGAACGAGCAGGACGAGGCCAGCCATATCGCGGACGTCATCGGCCAGCACCTCAAAGAGGGTGGACATCTGGCCGACCACGCCATCCTCTACCGGATGAATGCCCAGTCGGCCCCCATCGAAAGCTACTTCACCCGTGCGGGCATCCCGCATAAGATCGTGGGCGGCCAGCGCTTCAACGACCGCAAGGAAGTCAAGGACATCCACTCCTATATGTCCATCGTGGCGAACCCCCGGGACGATGTCCGACTCCGCCGTATCATCAACGAGCCTGCGCGCAAAATCGGTGCAACAACCATCGAAGTCATCGCGGACTTGGCGGCTCAGCAGGGCATCAGTATGCTGGATGTCATCTCCCATGCCGACCAGTACGCCAAGCTCAGCCGCGCCATCGCGCCGCTGTTCAAGTTCTGGGACATCTACCAGAAACTGCAGGAATCGCTGGAAACGAAGACGCTGGATGAGTTCGCCTCCGATGTCATCGAGATCACCGGCTACCGCGCTATGCTGGAAGCCGACGCCGCCAAGGGCCACGAGGATGCCGCCGACCGTCTGCAGAACCTCGGTCAGCTGGTCAACAACGTCAAGAGCTACTGCGACCAGCACGGCGAAGAGGCCTCGCTGGAAGGCTATCTGGAGGACATCGCCCTCATCAGCGACATCGACAGCTACAACGAGAGCGCCGACCAGGTGGTGCTGATGACCATCCACTCGGCCAAGGGCCTTGAGTTTCCCTATGTATTCCTCATTGGCATGGAAGAGGGGGTCTTCCCCAGTGAGATGAGCAAGTATTCCGAGGCTGACCTCGAGGAGGAGCGCCGTCTGGCCTATGTCGGCATCACCCGCGCCAAGAAGGAGCTTTACATCTCCAACAGCGTCACCCGGATGCTCTATGGCCGCACCCAGCGCAACGAGCCCAGCCGATTCCTCCGGGAAATTGAACCGGAGTATATCGAAGAGACCCGCAGCCCGGTGCTGGAACAGCGCTCCCGTCTGGGCGGCTGGGGCAGCGGTTACGGCAGCGATACCGTGCCGGGCGGTGCGTCGGGCTACTCCGGCCCCTCCGGCTGGGGTCGTGCGGCCTCCGGTCACGGCTCGGGCTATGGCAGCCGCAGCGGCTATCTGAATAAAGAATATAACGCACCGATGTCCAATAACCGAGGCTTTGGCTCCGATTACGCGGGTCGTGGAAGTGCTTCGTCGGGTCATGTCGGCTGCAGCTCCGGTTCGGGAAGCAGCGGCTTCGGCTCTGGCTATGGCCGTCCGGCAGCGCCCAAAGCGCCGGTCAGACCCGCAGGCGGCGGTGTGACCTCTTCGCCCCGTCCGGCAGCGGCATCCACCGGCCCCAAGCACTATGAGCCGGGCGACATCGTGGAGCACAAGGTCTTCGGGCGCGGCAAGGTGCTGAAGGTCAAGCCCGCCGCCGGCGACCAGATCGTGGAGATCAGCTTCGAGAAGGTGGGCGTGAAGAAGACCATGGCCAACTTTGCGCCCCTTGTGAAGATAACGACGGAGGAATGAGAAAAAATGATGACTGTCCGATTGATAGCACATACGCCGGAGCCGGAGAAGGTCGTGGCGGCTGCGGCGAAGCTCTGCTACTCCGACGCCCACATCACCGACCTGCTGGACGGGCTGGATGAGGAAAAGACTGCCCGCTTCCTGACCATGCTCAGCGATTTGGGCCACGCCAGCCCCATCGAGCACGCAAGCTTCACCTTCGGCATCGAGGGTGTCAGCCGTACCCTGCTGGCCCAGATCACCCGTCACCGCATCGCGTCCTTCAGCGTCCAGAGTCAGCGGTACGTCCGTCTGGACGATTTCCGCTACGTCATCCCGCCCGAGATCGAGGCCATCCCCGAGGCAAAGGCGGCGTTCATCGAGAGCATGAACGAGGACGCCAGGCGCTACCTCGACCTCGTGCAGAAGCTGGAAGACGGCCACACCGCCCGCCTGATGGCCGAAGGTCTGCCCGAAAAGCAGGCCCGGGCCAAGGCTTCCAAGCAGGCCAACGAGGACGCCCGCTTCGTGCTGCCCAACGCCTGCGAGACCAAGATGGTGGTGACCATGAACGCCCGCAGCCTGCAGAACTTCTTCCACCTGCGCTGCTGCAATCGCGCCCAGTGGGAGATACGGCAGCTGGCCGAAGAGATGCTGCGGCTGGTCTACCCGGTGGCACCCCATATCTTCCGCACCGCCGGCCCGGCCTGCGTGTCCGGCCCCTGTCCGGAGGGCAAGATGTGCTGCGGCCGCACCGCCGAAGTCCGCGCCCAGTACGCCGCGCTGAAAGGGGAGAAGGCAGAATGAGCAAGGGCAGGCTTCTTGTCATCGAAGGGCTGGACGGCTCCGGCAAGGCCACCCAGGCAAAGCTGCTGGCCGCCCATCTGGCCGAAAGCGGTCGAAGGGTGATGGAGATCACCTTTCCGGACTACGAGAGCGATTCCAGCGCGCTGGTAAAGATGTACCTCTCCGGTCAGTTCGGCGACAAGCCCGACGACGTCAACCCTTATGCGGCGTCCAGCTTCTATGCGGTGGACCGGTACGCCAGCTATAAGACCAAGTGGGGCAGCTTCTACGAGGCAGGCGGCATCGTCATCGCCGACCGCTACACCACGTCGAACGCGGTCCATCAGTGCTCCAAGCTCCCGCTGGAGCAGTGGGACGATTTCCTCCGCTGGGCCTTTGACTACGAATACAGGCTGCTGGGCCTGCCCGCGCCGGACGCTGTGGTGTACTTACAGGTAGACCCCGCCGTGAGCCAGAAGCTCATGACTGGCCGCTACCACGGCGACGAGAGCAGGAAGGACGTCCACGAAAAGGACATCGAATATCTGGCCCGCAGCCGCCGTGCCGCCGAGTACTGTGCGGCGCATCTGGGCTGGGCCACCGTCCATTGCACGGAAAATGGAGCCATGCGCACCATCGAGGAGATTCAGGCCGAGGTGCGGGCGCTGGCGGAAAAAGAGCTCGGATAACCGCGAAAATGGGAGGGATACTATCAATGTATCGTTTGATGCAGCCGTCGGATGAGGCGGCAGTCGTGGCACTGTGGCAGAAAAAACGCGGCGACAGCGCCGAGTTCATCAAGACTGCTCTGGAAAAGTTCGCCGGGGCGGAAAATATCTACGTCGCTGAGGAAAATGACGAGATAGCCGCTGCGGCGCTGGCGGTCCCCGTCACCCTCAAGGGACGCAGCGGCAGCTACCTCTACGGCCTCTGCGGGCAGGGAAGCCTGATTCTGGCAGGACTCGTGGACTATCTCTGTGCGCAGCAGAAGCTGCGGGGCGCGGGCTTCACCGTGGCCGTTCCGGCCGGACAGGAGCAGGCCGCGCTGCTGGAAAACAAGGGTTTCCAGCGGGCTTTTGCCCTCCGCTGCCTGCCCCGGGAGGTGTCCCGCAACCTGTGGAGTCAGGCGGAGTTCGACTCCGTGACGGCCCGCAAGCTCTGTGAGCTGCGGGAGCGCTTCTATCCCGATACCGTCCAGTTCCCGCCGGAGCAGATGGCCGTCGTGCTGACCGACCTCTACGCCCGGGGCGCGACCATCGTGTCCAACGAGAAGGGCTACGGCATCTACTTCCGCCGGGAGGACACCCTCTATTTTGTGGAGCTGATGGCCGATGATGACCGCTCTGCCGAGGTGCTGATGGAAGCGGCCCGGGAGAAGGAGGTCATCGTGGAGCGCGCCGTCATCACAGTGGGCGCGGCTCAGAATCTTTTCCTCGGCGAAGGCACCCGGCAGGACTACGGCATGATACGGTTCGACGCGGAGCCTTTCGATGTGGAAGAAAGTTATATGCGGCTGATGATGGAAAGCTGAACGGAATGGTAAAGGAGTGTGTACATGGCACACGATGTAAAACATAGAAAAAGCAGAAAAGGCGGCGCAGCGAAAATGATCCTGATCGTGCTGCTGATCCTGGTACTGGCGGCGGGCGGCTGTCTGCTGGCCATCCGAAAAGAGATCAATGGCAGTGCTTCCGCCGGCGAACCGGTGAGTGTGAGCATCCAGCAGGGCAGCGGCGTGGCAGCCATCGCCCAGAAGCTCAAGGCGGCGGGCGTCATCAAGTACCCCCACGTCTTCCGCTGGTATGCAGGCAAGCAGGGCGCGGCAGGCAAGCTCCAATACGGCGAGTTCGACCTCGCCCCCGGCAGCTCCTACGACGACATCATCGAGGCACTTTCCGCCTACGCGAAGGCCGACAGCGTCCGGCTGACCTTCCCCGAGGGCACGACGGCCATCGCCATTGCGAAAAAAATGGAGGATGCCGGGCTGTGCAGCGCCGAGGACTTCCTCAAGGAGGCCAACACCGGCGACTTCAGCCAGTACAGGTTCTGGCAGTACGTCCCCGATGACAAGGACGCCCCGGACCGCTTTCTCAAGTGCGAGGGTTATCTTTTCCCGGATACCTACGATTTCCTGAAGGATGACACCGTCCATCATTACGTTGAGACGTTCTATTCTCACTTCGACAAGCAAATCACCGATGAGATGTATGCCGAGATGGAAAAGCAGGGGATGACCCTCTCCGAGGTGGTCACTCTGGCGTCCTTCGTGCAGGAGGAGGCCGGCAACGATCAGGACGATAATGTGGCGCAGGTGTTCCGCAACCGTCTGGCCGAGGGTTCGCCCTACCCCAAACTGCAGAGCAACACCTCCAGCTATGTCCAGAGCGACGCCGACAACAACTACCTCTGGAACTGGGTCGCGCCCTACTACGGCGGCTGGGACAGCATCCCGGAGAACATTCTGGAAGCCTACGACACCTACGCCCGCACCGGCCTCTCCGCCGGCCCCATCTCCAACCCCGGCATCGCGGCCATCCGTGCGGCGCTTGACCCGCAGCCCGACGATGAGGTGAAAGACGCCTATTTCTTTGTCACAGACCTTTCCGGTCACTACTACTACGCCCGCACCTACGCAGACCACCAGAAAAACTGCGATGAGGCGGCTAAAGTTAATAAAAGTATGAAGTAAAAGAGGAATACCATGTTACAGATACCGGAACTTCTGGCCCCGGCAGGCGACCTCGAGCGCCTGCGGTATGCCATCAACTACGGCGCGGACGCCGTCTACTGCGCGCTGCCCGAGTTCGGGATGCGCTCTGCACCCACCAACTTCACCCCGGAGCAGCTGAGCGAGGGCGTCATCTATGCCCACGCCCGGGGCCGCAAGGTCTACCTGACCATGAACACCCTGCCCACCAACGAGGAGGCTGACCGTCTGCCCCAGGCCATCAAGGACGCTGCCGCCGCCGGTGTGGACGCCTTCATCGTGGCCGACCTCGGCGTGTTGGACGCCTGCAAGACCTTCGCGCCCGACATCGACGTCCATATGTCCACCCAGACCGGCATTACCAACTGGGCCGCTGCCCGCGCCGCCTACAATATGGGCGCGAAGCGGGTGGTGCTGGCCCGGGAGATGACCCTGCAGGACATCGCTACCCTCCGCGACAAGACCCCGCCGGAGCTGGAAATCGAGGCTTTCGTCCACGGCGCCATGTGTATGAGCGTCTCGGGCCGCTGCCTGCTCTCCAACTACATGGCAGGCCGCGACGCAAACCGCGGCCAGTGCGCCCAGCCCTGCCGCTGGAAGTACTATCTCAGCGAGGAGACCCGCCCGGGCCAGCTCTATGAGATCGGCGAGAACGAGAACGGCAGCTACATCCTGAACGCCAACGATCTGTGTACCGCGCCCTTCCTCGACCTCATCTGCAAGGCGGGCGTGGACAGCCTCAAAATCGAGGGCCGCGCCAAGACGTTCTACTACGTCGCCAGCGTGACGGCGGCCTACCGCCGCGCCCTCGACCAGTATCTGGCCGACCCGATGAACGAAAACTTCGAGCTGCCGGAAGAGGTTTTGGATGAGCTGACTCGCACCAGCCACCGCCACTATTCGCCCGGCTTCTACTTTGGCCGGGAGCAGGCCCGTCAGGCTACCGACAGCGCGACTTACATCCGCGAGTGGGAGTTTGTCGGTACGGTGGACGGCTGGGAGAACGGCGTCGCCAGCTGCCAGCAGCGGGGCAAGTGGAGCCTCGGCGACACGCTGGAAGTGCTCTGCCCGGATGGCCGCAGCATCCCGCTGAACCCCGAGTGGATCAAGAATGAGGCCGGTGAGCTGGTGGAGTCCACGCCCCACGCGATGGAGCGCTATACCATCCCCACCCCGGAGCTGCCGCCGATGAGCCTGCTGCGCCGGAAAGTCTGAGGATCAAAAGCAAAGCCGCCTGTCGTTCGTTGAATGACAGGCGGCTTTTATCGTTTATTTTCTATTATTCCGGCTTGACCTGCAGCTCCTGCTCGCAGTAGATGCAGCGATACTTGCCGTTGGAACTCAGCTCGAAGATCTGGTCGCACTCTTCCTCGATGGAGGAGATGCAGCGGGGGTTCCTGCACCGCACGATGTTGACCAGACGCTTGGGGGGCTGGGGCTTTTCCTTCTTGACGGCCTTGCCGTTCTCGATGACGGTCACGCTGATGTCGGGGTCGAGATAGGCCAGCACATCGAGGTTGAGCCAGGAGGCGTCGCCCTCCACCTTGATGATGTCCTTCCGGCCCGACTCTGCCTTGTGGCTGCGGGCGTTCTGGATGAGGGCCACGCTGGAGGTGCGGTTGCCCTTGATGCCCAGCAGGTCCATCAGGCCGATGGCCGTGCCTGCCTTGATATGGTCGATGACGATACCGTTCTGAATTTCATCAATGTTCAGCATCTCAGTTGCCCTCCTTTTCAGCCTTGGGGTCCTTGAGGCCCAGCAGTGTCATGATCAGCGCCATGCGGATGTAGACGGCGTTCTGCACCTGCTCAAAGTAGGCGGCGCGGGGGTCGTCGTCCACGTCCAGCGTGATCTCATTGACGCGGGGCAGGGGATGGAGCACGGCCATGTCAGGCTTGGCAAGGGCCATCTTCTCTTTGGTGAGGATATAGCTGTTCTTCAGACGGACATAGTCTTCCTCGTTGAAGAAACGCTCCTTCTGGACGCGGGTCATGTAGAGGATGTCCAGCTCGGGCATGGACTCCTCGAGGCTGCGGGTCTCCTTGTAGGGGATGTGGTTGGCCTCGAGCACGTCGGTGATGATGTAGTCCGGCACCCGCAGCTCCTCGGGGCTGATGAGGACGAAGCGGATGTTCTCACAGCGCGCCATGGTCTTGATGAGGGAGTGGACGGTGCGTCCAAACTTGAGGTCGCCGCACAGGCCGATGGTCAGGTCGTTCAGACGGCCCTTGCGGCGGCGAATGGTCATCAGGTCGGTCATGGTCTGGGTCGGATGCTGGTGTCCGCCGTCGCCTGCGTTGATGACAGGGATGCGGGAGTACCGGCTGGCCCGCAGCGGTGCGCCCTCCTTGGGGTGGCGCATGGCCACGATGTCGGCGTAGCAGGAGACGACGCGGATGGTGTCGGCCACGCTCTCGCCCTTGGATGCACTGGAGACGGTCTCGCTCGGGAAGCCGAGGACATGTCCGCCGAGGTTCAGCATCGCGGCCTCAAACGAAAGACGGGTACGGGTGGACGGCTCGTAGAACAGGGTAGCCAGCTTTTTGTGGGCGGCCACGTCCTGATAAGCAGCCGGGTCGGCGCAGATGCGGTCGGCCAGGTCCAGCAGAGAGGTGATCTCCTGCTGACTGAAATCCAACGGATCGATTAGATGACGCATATTCTTTTGTTTCCCTCCGTCAAAGAAGCTTTCGAAGAATCGAGAAGTCGAAGAAGTTCGTGTAATAGCTCAACGAACGCATGACGGGATGGCAGAGCCGGTTGTAGCATATCTCATCCAGCAGCAGCATGGCCTCGCCCGGGGCCAGACGCATGGCGGCCCGGATGGGCTCGTCGCCGCAGCTGGCCTTGAGGTGAGCCACATTGGAGGCCACCTGCTGGCGGCACTCCCGCTCCAGAACATCGAAGATGTCACCCGACAGGTCGATGCGGGTGTAGTCCCGGCTCCCAAACAGGGCGCGGGGCAGGTAGTCGATGGAGTAGATGACGGGGGTGGTGTCGGCGAGGATGCGCTTCTTGATGCAGATGACATCGTCGCCGGGCTCGATGGCCAGATCACGGGCCAGCTCTTCGCCTGCGCGGACGGGGTAGATTTGGATGCCGTCGGCGTGGGGGTAGCTGCCAAAGCTGCGGATGAGCGGGTAATACTCCAGCTTCTGGTCCAACCGGCTGCGCAGGTTCAGGACACTTCGGTTGACCACTGTGCCGATGCCGCGCACCCGCTCGATGTAACCCGCACGCTCCATCTCGCTCAGCGCATCGCGGATGACGGTGCGGCTGACGCCGAGTTCGGCGGCAAGGTCTACCTCGGCGGGCAGACGGTCGGTCTGTGTATAGCGGCCTGTGCGCAGTTCCTCCAGCAGAGCGCTGACGATGCGGTCGCTGATGACAGCACCACCCAGGCGGCTGGAAGGGGATAAGCTGGAATCTCTCATGGTTCGTTTCCTCCGGTACACGGGCAGGGCGGCCCTGCCTGGACTTCCGAAAAAGCTGTGCCTGAGCACAAAAACTCTTTCTGCAAATATTATAGCATAAATTGACAATGATTCAAACGGCATTTATACTGGAATCAGCCGGAAAGTATGATTTTATTTTGGAGGGATAGAGCAAGAATGGAACTTCTTCTGCACAAAGTGTGCGGCCAGCCCGCAAGCCGCACCATGACCCTGCGCGCTGCCGGGCCGGAGGATGCCGCCGCCTTTTACGCCTTGCAGAACGAGGTGCGGGCCGCGATGCCCCACCCGGAGCAGTTCGTACCCGACACGCTGGAAAACATCGCCCGTTACCTGAAAGAGGACCTGTGCATCGGCGGGTGGGACGGCGGGCGGCTGGGGGCCTACTTCATCCTGCGGTACTGCGGGCAGGACGCGCACAACTACGCCGCCTTTATGGGCATCCCGCGAGAAGAGTGGGACGGCTGGGCCAACGCCGACAGCGCCATCGTCCACCCCGACTACCGGGGCAACGGTCTGCAAAGGAAGCTGCTGGAAGCGGCGCTTACCCGGCTCCGCCCGGGCATCGTGGGCATCGGGGCCACCGTCAGCCCGGAAAATCAGTACAGCCTCAACAACGCTCTGGCCAGCGGCTTTGAGATCGTCTGCCGCCGGGAGATGTACGGCGGGTATGACCGGTATCTGCTGGCGAAGAGGCTATAAAATGATACAGCTCCGCGTTTCTCCGGAAAGGCGGGGCTGTTCTTTTTTGCTATGCCGGAAAAGTCATACTATTCATGAATCTACGCTGATATGTCATGAAAAGGACTTGACAAAAATATAGGGGGGGGGGGTAGAATAGAACCGCAGAGACCCTGCAATCATTCGGGAGGTAAAAAAGAGTATGCGGTTACGGAAAAATATGAAGCGTGCGGCGGCAGCCGCCCTGGCCCTGAGCGTGGCGCTTTCGGCGGCAGCCCCGGCGGCACTGGCAAAGGATTATTATATCGATGACGGTGATATTACGGTGACCGTTACGGAAGACGGCGACACCTATGTCCGTGTCGGCGAGGCGAAAGACAAAGATGACATCGGCGAGAAAGACGACACGGACGTAGTCATCAAGGGCGGCAAGAACCCGGACAAACAAACTGAGAACAAGTCTGACGGGTCGGCAGACGACGACACGGCGGACGAGGCTGAAGGACAGAAGCCGGTGGTGGATGCCGAGCCGGGAGAGCCTGCGGAGAAGACCGACACAGAGCTCGTCGTCTGGCCCGATAACGTGAACAGCGGGGAAGCCCAGGAAAAGGACGACCCGGAGCCTGAAGAAGGAGAGCCGAAGACACCGGACACGCAGAAGCCTGTCGAGGAGGCCGCAGAGGACGACGATGACATCATGACCTTTGAGAACAACACCGCCGGCACGGTGACAAGGGCTGTGAGCGAAGCGGTACAGAATATCATCAAGATCATCAATAATTGCACCAAAAAAGACACGACGGTCACGATCGAAAACGTGAATATCTATCAGTACGCCTATGATTATAAGGCCGCGATGTCTGTCGAGGGCGCAGGCGACACGACCCTGAAGCTGGTGGGGGACAATACCTTGAGAGGTGGATTTTCTCGTGCGGGCTTGGAAAAGGATGATGAGTACTCTACCGGAAAACTGACCATCACCGCAGAAGATACAAGCGCCTCTTTGAAGGCGTATGGTGGTCAGAATTCTGCGGGCATTGGTGGAGGATCTTATCATAGCACCTCGAAGCTGGAAATTGCAAACGGAAAAATCTATGCAGAAAGTGGTTCCAATATGGGTGCAGGCATTGGCGGCGGCATGCGCGGAAAAGGTGAAGTGACCATTTCCGGCGGGGATGTGACTGCTCATGGAGGGCATACTGCGGCATGTATTGGCGGCGGTTTTAGGGGCTCGGGAGACGTTACCATCCTTGGCGGCACGGTAACTGCGATACCTGCTGAGGGCAGTAACTCTAATGTCACAGGCATTGGCGGCGGCTTTGGCTGCGATGAAAAATCGACCGTTCGTATCCTCGGCGGTGTTGTCGATGCCGTGGGCAACGGATGTGGAAGCGGCATTGGCGGAGGCGAAGGTGATGCGCAGGGCGCAGAGGTCGAGATCGGCGGCGGTGCGCAGGTAACCGCAAAAGGCGGCCTGGGCGATAACAAGTTCAATCGCGGTCCAGGCGCCGCCATCGGCACAAGCGGCGATGAAGACGGCAAAGCCGGTAAAGAGCTGGATGTAAATGTCAGCGGTGAGGGTACGGTCACCCGGATTAACTCCCAGTTGACCTCTGATTGTAAGCATAAATGGACACTTGTCTCCTCTACTCCTGCGGCTGTCGGCCAGCTGGGCGAAAAAGAGTATAAATGTTCTTCTTGCGGCTCCACAAGGACTGTATACAAGTTTGTACTTCCGGAACCTGCACCTGTGGAGGAGCAGAACGGCAGGATCGTTTTGACAGTTATAGGCGCTCCCTATGAGATGCATCAGGAGTCTACCCGCTACATCGTCACGGCAGATTCTGATACCGCCACCCTCTTCGGCTGTCTGGGCAATCTGGCAGAACTGAAAGCGCAGGGCGTAGATACCCTCGTCTTCCGCACTAAGAGCCGCGAGACGGCGCTGGACATCGATACCATGCTGTCGCTGGGCACGGAGGACACCATCTTCACCCTCACCCACAGCGGCAGCTCTGCCACCCTCACCGTGGGCGGCGCAGACCACAACGAACTGATCCACTAAATAAACCAACCCCCAAGGCGGAGAGTTTCCGCATCCCTCCGCTTTTTTGGTTATAGAGATGACGCTTTCCTTCGCCTAAGGCTCTCCCTCTGGGAGAGCTGGCGCGGAGCGCCTGAGAGGGCAAGGATGCTGCCAAACAGCTCTTGCACTGCGGATAGTATCGCTCTGACAAAGAGCCTACCTATCGCTGTGCAGCGGCTTTGCCATAACTGGCTTGCCCTCTCAGTCTCACTTCGTTCGCCAGCTCCCCCAAAGGGGGAGCCTCTGGCGTGTCGGCCAAGCCCACGCTGGACGAGCAAAGCGTACTCTATCCGGAAACAGTAGTGCCCTGCTACCAAGGTTAGCAGCAGCTTGACAAGGAACATGGTTCCGCAGCTGCTGCCCTCTGTAGCAGGGCACTATTTTTTGCGTTATATCAGGCTTCGCTCGTCCAGACGAAAGCTGACCGACATGCCAATGGCTCCCCCTTTGGGAGAGCTGGCGCGGAGCGCCTGAGAGGGCAAGGATGCTGCCAGACAGCTCTTGCACTGCGATCGTATCGCTCTGACAAAGAGACTGCTTACCGCTGCGCAGCAGCTTTAAGGTTCTCGTTCATCTTATGCCGTACCACCAGCAGGCAGGCCAGATGCACCAGTGTAGTGAGGATCCAGCTGACGGGGTAGCTGAGGTAAAGCATCGTGGTGGTGTGGAACAGCCGGAAGATGGTGGCGATCCAGACGAGGCGGAGCAGGCAGCTGCCCACGAGGCTGACCACCATCGGCAGGACGGAGTAGCCCCGGCCGCGCAGACAGCTGGCCAGAACATCCATGCCGCCGCAGAGCAGATAGGTGGTGCAGATGATGTGCATACGGGCCAGACCGGCAGTCACCACGACCTCATCGGAGGAGTAGAAGTGGAGCAGCTGTTCGCCCAGCAGGGAAGCACCGCCGCCCAGCACGAGGCCGGTGACGGCGGCGCAGAGCAGGCAGTTGCGCATGACGCGGTCCAGATTGTCGTACCGGCGGGCGCCCATGTTCTGGCTCGTGAAGGTGACAGCGGCCTGGGCGAAAGCGTTCATGGCGGTATAGACGAAGCCCTCGAGGTTGGAAGCGGCAGAGTTGCCGGCCACGACGATGGAGCCGAAGGAGTTGACCGCCGACTGGATGACGACGTTGGAGAGGCTGAACACGGTGCTCTGCAGACCGGCAGGCAGGCCGATGCGCAAGATCTGGCCCAGCGCCCCCGCATGGAAGCCCAGATGGCCGAGGTCGAGGTGGAGCGGGCCTTTCTCCTTCACCAGCAGGGCCGTGACCATGCAGGCGGAGACGGTCTGGCTGATGATGGTGGCCAGAGCGACGCCCGCCACGCTCATGGAGAAGAGGATGACGAACACGAGGTTCAGCACCACGTTGATGAGGCCCGCCACGGCCAGACAGAACAGAGGCCGCTTTGTGTCGCCCACGGCGCGCAGGAGGGCCGAGCTGAAGTTGTACAGCATGGTCATGGGCATACCGATGAAGTATATCTTGAGGTAGAGGGTGGACAGGCCGATGACGTCCTCCGGGCAGCTCATCAGCTCCAGCAGGACGCGGGCGGCAAAAAAGCCCACCACGGCCAGTAAGAAACCGCTGACGAGGCCCAGCGTCACGGAGGTCTGGACGGTGTTGCGGACGCCCTCCTCATCCTTCGCGCCGAAGCAGCGGGCCGCAACGACGTTCGCGCCCAGCGACAGGCCCACGAACAGGTTGACCAGCAGGTTGATGAGCGCACCGTTGGAGCCGACAGCGGCCAGCGCCGTGCTGCCCGCAAAGCGTCCCACGACGACGACATCGGCTGCGTTGAACAGCAGCTGCAGGATGCTGGATGCAGCCAGCGGCAGGGAAAACAGGATGATCTTTTGCAGCATGGGGCCGCTGGTCAAATCGCCTGTCCGGGTATTCTGTGTCATGAAAATGCTCTGCCTCCTCAAATATCAGATGGTACTCACGAAAAAACGCGCCGCTCAACAGCGAGCGACGCAGATAGTATTATAATACGGTTTCCGGTAAAATACAAGTAAAATCAAAGCTTTTTCCGTACAAAAATGCACCCCTGCACACAGGGTGCAGGGGCGCGGAGGTACGTTTGCGAAACAGAACGCTTACTTCTGGGGCTTCATGTAGATGTGGTGAGGCAGACCGGCGATGTAGAGCGGGGTCAGCTCAGCCTGGATGAGGGGCCGTGCGTAAGCGAGGAAATCTTCCGTCATCTGGGTGTGATTCTCGTTCATCCAGCTCAGCGGCACCTTCTTCTCGAGATTTGCGACCTCGCTGATGGGGTGCAGCTCAGTGGTACACTGATAGGGGCTGTTGGAGATGCGCTTCAGGGCCACCATCTGGCCGGTGACGCCCTCAAACGCAGCCTTGACAGCAGCACCGCCGACCTGATAGGCCTCGGTGATGTCGGTGCGGCTGGTCAGGTGGCCGGCGCAGCGCTGCAGGGTGGAAAGCTCGATGCAGCGGGTCTTGGTGTCCAGATTGCGGGCTACGACGTTGGCCAGATAGCGGGCGGTGCCGGTCAGGGCCTTGTGGCCGAAAGCGTCCACTGCGTGGACATCGTCGGCCAGCTCACAGACATAGCGGCCATCTTCGAGCTTGACGCCCTCAGACACCGCGATGACGATGCTGGGCTTCTTCTCCTGCATCACGCGCACCTTCTCGACGAAGTGCTCCACATTGAAGGGGACTTCGGGCAGGCAGATCATGTCCACGCCCTCGCAGTCGTCGCTCTTGGCCAGTGCGGCGGCGGCGGTCAGCCAGCCGGCGTTGCGGCCCATGATCTCGACGACGGTGACATACTTGGTGCCGTAGACGGTGGCGTCGCGGATGATCTCCTTCATCACCACGCCGATGTACTTGGCCGCAGAGCCGTAGCCGGGGGTGTGGTCGGTGACCATCAGATCGTTGTCGATGGTCTTAGGCACGCCCATGAAGCGGATGTCGCTCTGGATGCACTCGCCGTACTCAGCCAGCTTGCCGATGGTGTCCATCGAGTCGTTGCCGCCGATGTAGAAGAAGTAGCCGATGTCCAGCTTTTCGAGGATGGCGAAGAGCTTCTTGTACACGGCCTCGTCGGTGTGCCAGTCGGGCAGCTTGTAGCGGCAGCTGCCGAGGAAGCTGGAGGGGGTGCGCTTGAGCAGCTCGATGTCGAGGTCATCGGTCAGCAGGGTGGACAGGTCCACGACCCGCTCCTCCAGCAGACCGGCAACGCCGTTGCACATGCCGTAGACGATGTCCGCGCCGCGGCTCTTGCAGCTCTCGAACACACCAGCCAGACTTGCGTTGATGACAGAGGTGGGGCCGCCGGACTGGCCAACGATTGCATTTTTACCCATGATGATTTCTCCTTTTTTGTTTTTCTGTTTCGGCTTTATAAAATCGTGCAGGAGCACGAAAACAGACGCGGGGAAGGGGAGAAGCGAGTTTCCTTACAGGCAGATGTGGCGGGGCGTACCGTTGACGTAGACAGGGGTGACCTCGTCGAGGATGAGCGGGCGGGCGTATTCCTCGAACGCCGCCGTCACCTGCATCCCGTCGGGGGTGATCCAGTCCAGCGGCACCTTCTTTTCGAGGTTTGCCACCTGCTGGACGTCCACCGCTTCGGTGATGCACTGATAAGGATACTCGGAAACGCGCTTGAGCGCGATCATTTTGCCCGTCTCGCCGGCAAAGGCTGCGGCTGCCGCTGCGCCGCCCACGGCGTAGGCCTCGGTCACGTCGGTGCGGCTGGCCAGATGGCTGGCGCAGCGCTGCAGCGTCGAGAACTCGATGGCGCGGCTCTTGCAGTTCAGCTTGTCGTGGATGAGGTCGGACAGATAGCGGCTGGTGCCGCTGAGGATGGCTTTGTGGCCGAAAGCGTCCAGCTGGCCTGCCGTGGACACGAGGTCGCACAGATAGGTGCCGTCGGCGGTCTTGACGCCCTCGCTGGCCGCGATGATGACGTTGGACTTCACCCGCTGCAGCTCATCCACTCTGGCGAGGAACTTGTCCTGTTCAAAGGGGACTTCCGGCAGAAGGATGAGGTCGGGGCCGTCGCTGTCGTCGCCGCCTGCGAGGCAGGCCGCACCGGCCAGCCATCCGGCGTGACGGCCCATGATCTCGGCCACGGTCACGCTGCGGATGTCGTAGACGGAGGAGTCACGGATGACTTCCTTGAGGATGGTGGCGATGTACTTGGCCGCAGAGCCGTAGCCGGGGGTGTGGTCGGTGAGGCAGAGGTCATTATCGATGGTCTTGGGTACACCGATAAAACGCACCGCACTGCCAACCTGTGCGCCGTAGCGGCTGAGCTTGGCGATGGTGTCCATCGAGTCGTTGCCGCCGATGTAGAACACCGCGCAGATGTCGTACTTGTCAAACAGGGTGAACAGCTTGACGTAGGGCGTGGAGTCCGCCTCCGGCTCGGGGAGCTTGTAGCGGCAGCTGCCCAGATAGCTGGACGGCGTGCGCTTGAGCAGCTCGATGCTGAGCCGGTCGTCCAGCAGGACGTTCAGCTCCACGAGTTCCTCTTTCAGCAGTCCCTCGATGCCGTACTTCATGCCGTAGACCTTGTCTGCGCCCAGACTGCAGGCGGCTTTATAGACGCCTGCGAGACTGGAATTGATGACGGCGGTAGGGCCGCCGCTCTGGCCGATGATGACATTCTTGGCCATTAGAACCTCCTTGTACCATTTACCGATAAATTGGACTTCCTGTGCGCCGCAGCACCGCTCCGCGCCGTCCCCGTTTCGCGGTCCGTACACCCTGCACAGTGTACAGACGGGGGAACAGCCAACAATCGATGACTGCAACTCGCACAAAAATTCTGGCAGGTCGTGCAAGCACTTCGAGAAATGTGTGCAAAAACCTGCTCTTCTTCTATTGTAACCGTTTTGCCTGTTGTATGCAAGTCCTAATTGGTTGCAGAGGCAAAAAAATTATGATAAAATAGGTGCTGCACAGCTCTGCCGGGCCGGAAAGCGGGGATAACCCGCCGACGCCCGGGCAGACTAAGAGCAGAACCAAACGAAAGCGGGAACACCTTTATGGGCATTTCACACGATTATCATAGCACGGGCCGGCGCCGCAGAGGCGGTCCCGGCGGCGTCATCCGGTTTGCGGGGGCCGTGGCCGGCATCCTGCTGGTGAGCTTCGCCATCACGGCCATCCTCGAGCACGGACAGGCACAGCCCGAAGAGCTGCCCACCGTGACGGCCAACGGCACGGCGCAGAACATTCTGGCCCCGCTGCCCATGCAGGGCGCGGCGGACAGCACCACGGACAGCGCCGTCAGCGGCGGGGAGAACGCAGCGGCAGACGGCACGCCCGCCGTGACCCTCGAGCAGTTCGGCCCGGTCCGTCAGACGGCAGGAGCCTACAGCGTCAAAGCCTACGACAGCAGCGTCATCCGCCAGCCTGCCAGCGGTCAGGTCGATTTGAGTTACTTCTCCGATGCCGCCTTCCTTGGCGACAGCCTGACGGTGGGCTTCTCCGACTATAAGATCAACCTCGGCGGTGCGCTCATCTGCGGCTACACCGGCGTTGGTCCGGATGCCATCGTCAACCGCAGCGCCGTCAAGAGCAGTGTGCGGGGCGAGGAAGTCGCGCTGGACGTGCTGGCCGCTGCTCAGCCCAAAAAGCTGTATATCCTGCTGGGTACCAACACCCTGACCACCGTGGGCGCGGCAGACCGCTTCCTCGCTTACTACGGCCAGATGCTGGATGTGCTGCGCCAGACGCTGGGGGAGGACTGCGTCATCTATGTTGAGTCCATCCCGCCCGTCCGCCCCGAGGCCGCAGCGGAAAAGCCGGGCCTTGCCTCGGACATCATCCGCTCGGTGAACGAGCAGCTGGCCCTGCTGGCCGCAGATAAGGGCTGTGTCTACCTCGATTTGTGGGAGACGCTGGCCGACGGCGAGGGTAACCTGAAAGAGGTGCTGGCTGCGCCGGACGGCGTCCACTTCTCGGCGGGCAACGGCTACGGCGCGTGGGTGACCTATCTGCGCAACCACGCCAAGTATTCTGCCGATAATGCATGGACGCCCGGCAGTGCCTATGCAGGCTGAAAGACAAAAGAAAGCTTACAAAGAGCCGCGCCCTGAGGGAAATACCCCCTCTGGACGCGGCTTTTCTTCGTCAAAATGTCCTGTTTCACAGTGCAATTTCCGTCGAATCTCCGAAATATCGTCAAATACTTGACAAAATTTAGGGGGGGGGG
>OKYG01000110.1_pt1 | contig 32585 bp, 27 predicted proteins | sample 1608231 | NCBI WGS metagenome assembly OKYG01 (sample SAMN02674792, study PRJEB24791) | human gut metagenome, SKBSTL006 | isolation source: stool | host: Homo sapiens | place: USA
AGGCGGTGGACAGGTCATCGCGGGTCTTGACCTCCACCTTGCTCACGATGCCCACTTTGCCGTGGTGTGTCTCGTGCATTTCCAGAGCTGCTTTGTTGAAATCCATGCGCTTGCCCTCCTTTTCAAGAACACTCTCTTTCCACAAAAGACGTTCTGAAATGTGAATTGCTTTTGTGCTTTTCTGACACAAATATTAGCCGCTTTGGTCGGATTTGGGAATGCTTTAGAAACTATTCAAAGCGTTTGCAAGCTATGGAAACCTTTAGAAACTAAAGAAAGTGTGCAGAATCACCTCTCGAATGGCGTTCGGCGTAGTTTTTTTGTGGAAACTGTGATACTATAAGGGGGAATTCTAGGGAAAAGCAGAAACAGAAGCGGCACCCCCTGAACTGAGGGGAAAATGTTGCATCTTCTGTGGTATACAATATACGATTTGGAAAAGAGGAAACGGCATGGAAGAAAATATCTCTGCACCTGAAACGCAGAAATCAAAACTGGATTCCTCTCGGCTGTTTCAACAGATATTTCTCTGCTGCAGCATCACGGGTACGCTCCTTCTGGGGTTTGCACTGGGCATTACGCTGCATTTTTCCATCTCTACATTCCAGACGCAGCTGGACGATATGCTGAAAACCACCGCACTGTCACTGGCAGACAGCGCGATGGTTCGGGAGGCGTATCATCAGGGATACTGCACCGATGAGATGATACATTATTTCGATACGCTGGTGGATACAGCGGACAATATGGACGTGCTGACGCTGTCAGACTGCAATTTGATTCGGCTGTATCACGTCAACCATGCATTGATTGGCGAGGAGTTTGTGGGCGGCGACCAAGGAGATGCATTGGCGGGGAAAAGCTACTTTTCGGATGCCATTGGTACACTGGGATTGCAGCACCGCTTTCTGACGCCGGTTCGGGATACAGACGGCTCGATTCTCGGCTTCATTACAGTGAGCGCTACCATGACCTGTATCAGCTCCCTCAAGAAGAATATTTTTTCTACGTATTTCTGGATAGCGCTGGTGCTGTTTCTTGCACTGGGCATCATCTCGGGTATTATCTCGCTCATGGTCCGGCGGATGCTTCTGGGCTTTACGCCGCAGGGGCTGGCCAACACTTACCTGACCCAGAGCGAAATGCTGGATAGTCTGGATGAGGGGGTCGTTTTTGTTGACCCGAAGGGAAAAGTCCAGCTGGTCAATCAGGCGGCGGAAAACATTCTGGGCCAGAAGCGCAGCAAATTGGAGGGCGCTCCGCTGGATGCGATTCTGCGCACCCGCGAAGAAACGACGCTGCTGGACTGCACCGGCGAAAACCTTTCCACCTCCCGGCCCAATGTGCTGGCAAATATTCTGGTGCGGGATGACCAGAACAAAAAGCCCGGCCTGACCCTTATCTTGAAAGATAAAACCGAAGCTGTCCGCAAGGCAGAACAGCTGAACGGCACGCAGCATATCGTGACGGCGCTGCGGGCCAACAACCACGAGTTTATGAACCGTTTGCAGGTCATTGCCGGCCTGCTCCAAATCGGCCGCACGCAGGAAGCACTTGATTACATCGGAAATGTGGCGTCCATCCACTCGCAGGCCATCGGCCCGATTATCCAGAATATCCAGAACCCCAGTGTGGCGGCGCTGCTTCTGGGCAAAGCCAACCATGCCCACGAGCTGGAAATCGGACTCACCCTGCTTTCGGGCAGCACTCTTCCGCCCCACAGTGCCTATCTTTCGACCAATGAACTCGTTACCGTGCTGGGCAACCTGCTGGGCAACGCCATCGAGGCCGTGAACGCACAGGGAAGCGGAAATTCCCGCAGCGTGGCGGTGCAAATCACCGAGGACGAAAAGAGCCTCCTGATTGTCGTATCGGATACCGGCATCGGCATCCCGCAGGAAATGCTGTCCCATATTTACGACTTTGGCTTCAGCACCAAGGCGGCAGAGGGACGAGGCTTTGGAATGTCCATGATTCAGAACATCGTCGTCCGCCACGACGGCACCATCGATGTAGACACAGAGCAGGGCGCGGGTACGACCTTTACCCTGATTTTCCAGATTAAGAGACAGAAGGAGGGTTCTCAGTGATTCGCACAATTATAATAGAGGATGACCCGATGGTAGCTCAAATCAACTGCCAGTATCTGCAGCCTCTGGGGGATTTTCAAATCGACGGCATTTTCAACAGCGGAGCGGCCGCACAGGAATATCTGAAGGAAAACGAAGCCGACCTTGCCATCGTGGATATTTATATGCCCGGCATGAATGGCATCGAACTGCTGCGCTGGATTCGGGGCGATCACCGGAACCTCTCGGTCATTATGGTGACGGCGGCCACCGAAATCCAGACCGTGGCCGAAGCTCTGCAGCTGGGCATTGTGGATTACCTTATCAAGCCGTTTTCGTTTGCACGGTTTCAGGAGGCGGTGCAGAAGTACCTGCGCAAGGAAGATGTACTCAAGCACAGCCATACGGCCAACCAGACCATGCTGGACCAGCTTCTGAATGCCGCCCCGGCAAACCTCAATTTTGAGACGCAGGATTTGCGCAAAGGGTTGAACCAGATGACCCTTGACCGTGTGAAGAGCTATCTGCGGGAGCGCCCGGATGAAAAGCACACTTGTGAAAGCCTTTCCGCTGCCCTTGGACTCTCCAAAGTGACCATCCGCCGCTACCTGAACTACCTCATCGAAATTCAGGAAATGGTCAGCTCCATTGATTATGAGACAGGAGGCCGGCCGCGCGTGCTGTACCTGCTCAAACGATAAACGAGCAAGGTTTTGTTTAGTTACAAAAGCTTTCCTTAGTTGGCGAAGAATGGCGGACTTCTGTGAAATGATTTACAATAAGTGTACAGAATATATGAACTCTGTTGAGAATTCATATAGCATAACGCAAAAGATGCACACAAATCATGCAGAAGGAGGAAACGGTTCTTATGGAGCTTAAACATGGCGCTGTCGCTGGAACGCTGGAATCAAGCGACATTATGATAACGATACATCCCGGCACAGATGGGGTGAAAATCGATTTGACTTCTTCCGTCGCTGCTTATTACGGGGACTCCATCCGGGCCATGATACAGAAAGTGCTGGCCGAGATGGGCGTTGAAAATGCCGTTGTAAAGGCTGTAGACCACGGTGCGTTGGATTGCACGATTCGTGCACGGACGACCACCGCCGTCCGGCGAGCTGTGAAAGAGGAGGCTGTACAATGAGACGGACAATGCTGTTTTTGCCTTCCAATAACCCCAATATGCTGATCAATGGCGGTCAACTGGGCGCAGACAGTCTGATTTTTGACCTTGAGGATGCAGTTTCGCCCGACGAGAAGGACGCCGCCCGTGAGCTTCTGAAAAATACGCTGGAATCGCTGGATTTTGGCAAGTGCGAGCGAATCGTCCGCATCAACGGCTTGGACACCGATTACTGGATGGAGGATTTGCGCGCGATTCTACCGCTTCGCCCGGAGACTATCATGCCGCCCAAAGTCAGCGGCGCGGCCTACATCCACCAGTTGGACGAGGCGCTGACTGCGCTGGAAGCAGAACTGGGAATCCCCTCTGGCTCCACCAAAATCCTTGCGCTGCTGGAAACCGCAGCAGGCATTGAAAACGCCTATGAAGTGGCCTGCGCATCTCCCCGCATGACCGGCCTTTTCCTCGGAGCCGAGGATTTGACCGCCGATTTGCACAGCCGCCGCACCAAAGAGGGCAGCGAGATTCTCTATGCCCGCGGCCGCATCGTCTGTGCCGCCCGCGCTGCGGGAATGCGCGTGTACGACACGCCGTTTACGGACGTGCAGGACTTGGAAGGCCTTGAAAAAGATGCCGCCTATGCCCGGGGACTCGGCTTTTCTGGCAAAGCCTGCATCAGCCCGGCCCATGTGGGTATCGTGAACCGGATTTTCTCGCCCAGTGAGGCGGAAATCGCCTACGCAAAGGATGTGTTTGCAGCCATTGCCGAGGCTAAGCGGAAGGGCAAGGGCGCGATTGCTCTGCGGGGCAAGATGATAGATGCCCCCATCGTGCAGCGTGCTCGTACGACATTGGAAGCAGCATCTGAAATTGAGGGGGTGGATTACCTTGCGTAAGCTCTGCGAAACACTCCGGCAGGCAATGGAACAAGCCGGCCTGCGGGACGGTATGACCATTTCGTTCCATCATCATCTGCGCAACGGCGACTATGTGCTGAACATGGTTCTGGACGAAGCCGCGAAGATGGGCGTGAAAGATTTGACCGTGAACGCCAGCTCGGTTTTTGACTGCTACGAGCCGATGCTCGACCACATCCGAAACGGCGTTGTTACTGGGTTGGAAACGGATTACATTGCACCGGGCATTGGCCGGGAGCTGAGCAAGGGCATCCTGCCCAAACCCATCATCTTCCGCACGCATGGCTCCCGCCCGGCGGACATTCTCAGCGGGCGCAGCCTCATCGACATTGCCTTTATTGCAGCTCCGGCGTCAGATTCTATGGGCAACTGCTCGGGCAAGTACGGCCCGTCGGCCTGCGGCTCGCTGGGCTACGCCTTTGCAGACGCCATGAAGGCAAAAAAAGTGGTGGTCATCACCGACCACCTGATGGACTATCCTCTGACGGACGCCTCCATCACTGAGGATTATGTGGACTATGTGGTAAATGTTCCTGCCATCGGCGACCCTCTGGGCATCGTGTCGGGCACGACCCGTATGCCGAAAGACCCGATTGCCCTCAAGATTGCCGACCTCGCCGCACAGGCCATCGATGCTTCCGGTCTGCTGAAAGATGGCTTCTCCTTTCAGACTGGTGCCGGCGGCGCTTCGCTGGCCGTTGCAGAATACCTCAAGCAAATCATGCTGCGCAAGAACATCAAGGGCAGCTTTGCGCTGGGCGGCATCACGGGCTATATCGTCGGAATGCTGGAAGCCGGATGCTTTGCCGCGATTCAGGACGTGCAGTGCTTTGACTTGAAAGCAGTGGAATCCATCCGGGAGAACCCGAAGCATATGGAGATTACGGCGGCACAGTATGCCAGCCCAGACTCCAAGAGCACGGCGGCGTCCAATCTGGATGTGGTGGTGCTGGGTGCCACCGAAATCGATACCGATTTCAACGTAAATGTCCACACGGACTCCAATGGGCGTATCATCGGCGGCTCCGGCGGCCATACCGATGTGGCCGAGGAAGCAAAGCTGACCGTCATCGTGGCACCGCTGACCCGAGCGAGAATGTCTATCGTGGTGGACAAGGTCATCACCACCTCGACGCCGGGCAGCTCGGTAGACCTGCTGGTGACTCAATACGGCATCGCCGTGAACCCTGCCCGCCCGGATTTGAAGCAGAAACTAGCAGCCGCCCGCCTGCCGGTGAAGGACATCCGGGAGCTGCGAAAGCTTGCGCTGCAAATCAACGGCCCGGCGGCAGCCTATGTCCGGCATTCAGACCGCGTGGTGGCTAAGGTCATGGGCCGTGACGGCAAATTGCAGGATGAGATTTACGCGGTGGAATAAAACGAAGTATAAAGCCATTCTTTGAAAATACGGTTTATTAAAAGGAAAACACATTGCTACCGCAAACGCTCTGTAATTTTGGCACCCGCCTAGGCTGCGATTAAGTCTCCCCGGAAATAAAATCTGATAGGACAAAGAAGATAAAAGCTCTTGGTTTCTGTAATGGAGGCCAAGAGCTTTTTGCATCTTGTTTTGTAAGCTGAAAGAGGGTACAATGATAGCAGAAGTACGCACATCGACGAGGTGATAAGATGCTGAACATTTTTTACGGTGATATGAAGGAAGCTGTGTATAATACAGCTTCCTATTTCAAATATGATTACGAGGAAGGCTGGATCGTTGACCCGATGGTCAAGGAAATGATTCAGGATGTGGACAAGTCTGTTGTTATCGACAGTGGTATCATTGACAGCCCGGTCTTGGGTAAAATTCCACCGATTGGTTTGTCTGGTGGCGTAAAGACACTGATTTTGGTAAAGTTTGAGCCGGAGAAAGTGTTCAATGTATCGACTTGTGGTGACAATTGCGCAAAGTGGCTGCTTAAAATTGCAGAGAGGGAAGATCGCACAGTGAATCTGCGCCACCTGATGGATTTTGGCAAAAAGCCATTTACAGTAAAAGTATTAAATACGAATCAAATCGTTCACAGTATGGAAGAACTGATTTGGGTCGCAGGGGAATTTGTGTAAAGGGGCTGACAGAAATGAAAGGCATTCATAAAGTGGTCGTTGGCACAAAGTACCTGAAATATGAATTTGAACTGCGACGCAACTTGACCATCATTCGCGGGGATAGCGCAACGGGTAAAACGACCCTCGTGGATATGATTCGTACACATATGAACGATGGAGAAAGTGGACCGGTCACTCTGAATTGTGACAAAGGTTGCTATGTGGTAGAAGGAAATCTTTGGAAGGGACAACTTGACAATATTCAGGACAGCATTGTTTTTATCGACGAAGGAAACGAGTTTGTCAAGACCAAAGATTTTGCGGGTGCGATTCAGCAGACGGATAACTATTATGTTATCGTGACCAGAGAGGGTTTGCCAGCCTTGCCATACAGTGTGGAAGAAGTGTATGGTATCCGAACCTCTGGAAAGTATGGGGCACTGAAACAGAGTTATCATTCGTTCTATCGAATTTACCCGGATAGTACGACTGAGAATATTAAGCCGGAGAAAATTCTGACCGAGGACAGCAATTCGGGTTATCAGTTTTTTGACGCGGTCTGTGCAGAGCATCAAATGCAGTGTGATACTGCAAATGGAAAGTCCAATGTGTTTTCCTATTTGAAGGCTCATAGGAATGAAAAAATTCTGGTGATTGCAGATGGTGCAGCATTTGGCCCGGAGATGGACAGAGTGCTGCAGTTGGTGCAGACAAGAGAGAATCTGGCACTCTATTTGCCGGAATCTTTTGAGTGGTTAGTGCTTTCTTCTGGAATTCTGAAAGATACAGAGATTGCACAGATCTTGCAGACACCGTCTGGCTACATCGATAGCAAGGAATATTTTAGCTGGGAGCGCTACTTTACGGCACTTTTGATAGAGAAAGCGTCTGGGACATATCTGAATTATACTAAGAAAACGCTGAATGAGGCCTATCTGAGGGATGGTGTGAAAAACACGATTTTGGGACAGATGCAGAAAGTTGAATTGAAATAAAATCAAAAGAAGAATTGTAATGAGGATACCCGAAGGGAGAAGAATGATTCCCGAACGCTCTGCAATTTTGGCACCCGCCCAGGCTGCTATCAAAAATCCCCGCAAGTAATTGCGTGAGAGCTTGAGAGAGCACCAATAAAGTATATGAACCGCCCCGGTTTCCGCAACAGGAAGCCGGGGCGGTTTTGCGCTCACGGAGGGGCAGATGAAAAACGCAGCATGAATATATACCACATAAAAATGAATATATGCTAAAATTCCGGGAAAATACTTGCATTTTCATTAACGTGGGTGTATTATAACACCTGCCGACGAAATGCCGACAATCAACAAGAGAGGGATCGATACTATTATGTCTTTGAAGAAGAAAATTGCTGCGGCTTTCATCGCCTGTGCGATGACGCTTGCCGTGGTTCCTTCCGCCTTCGCCTGCACGGCACTCTATGTCGGCAGCGACCTCACAGAGGACGGCACCACCATGTTTGGCCGGATCGAGGATCTGGGCACGAACGATTACAACAAGCTGTTCAACATCAGCCCCGCCGGGAAGCACACCGCAGGCGAGGTGTACGAGGGCTGCTACGGCTTTACCTACACCTTCACCTTCACCCACGACAGCTACAGCTACACCGCCCGCCGGGACGACAACGGTCTGGGTGTCTGCCCGGACTGCGACAGCACCCACGAGCACACCCCCTATGAGGAGGCTGGCACCAACGAGAAGGGCGTCATGGTCTCTGCCACCGAGTCTCTCTACGGCACCGACGCCGTGCTGAGCGTAGACCCCTATGTGGACAACGGCATTGAGGAAGCCGAGATCACCACGGTGCTGCTGAGCGAAGCTTCCACGGCCCGCGAGGGTGTTGCCCTGCTGACCTCCATCTACGACAACGCCGGTGCAGCCGGCGGCTCCGGCGTGTTTATTGCCGACCAGAACGAGACCTGGTTCGTGGAGAACCTGACGGGCCACACCTACCTTGCCCTGAAGCTCTCCTCCAGCGTGGTCTTCATGCAGCCCAACATCGCCGCTATGGGCAAGATCGATCTGGATGACACCGACAACGTGGTGGCCTCTGCCAACCTGATCTCCGTGGCCCAGAAGGCCGGTACCTTTGTGGGCGACGCCGCTGCCAATGTCATCGATCTGGATGCCTCCTACAACGGCGACATCGCATCGGACCGCATGGCAGCCGGCCTGAACTACCTGTACGGCACCGACACCTTTACGAAGGACAACTACAGCGAGACCGACTTTGCTATCAGCAACGTCGGCGAGAACGGTGCCATCGTCCCGGTCTACTCCAACATCCAGCTGACCAAGAAGTTCTCGGTGGAGGATTCCATCCACTTCTTTCAGACCGAGCCCATCGGCAAGACGGGCAATGTGGAGACTCATCTGTTCCAGGTGAGCGCCACCGGCGATCTGAACACCGCCATTACCGAGTGGACCGCTTTTGACGACGACGTGTACAACGCCTTCGTCCCTTACTATCCGATGCTGACCACCGACACCGCAGATGTCTACAAGGTCTCGGTCCATAAGGTCACCCGTTCCGACGAGCAGCCCACCGAGGGCGTCTGGTATCAGGATGCCAAGGGCCGCTACTATACCTACCCGGACGACTGGACCGACTCCTTCTACGGCGTGCGTGACGCCCTCTCCAACCTGCTGACCTACGGCAGCAATGGCAATCAGGTCACCGCAAAGGATCGGGCAGCAGCCAAGGCCAGCTATGCCGCGCTCCAGCAGGAGATCATGGCCGACTACGCCGATATGAAGGCCGCCGTTGCCGCCGCCGACACGCTTGAGTCCAAGCAGGCTGCCGCCACCAACGCCAGCAATGCCATGAGCCAGAAGGTGTACAACACCACCCTGAAGATGTACAATAAGCTCCAGGCCAAGACGGCCGCCCGGGCATGGGTCAGCTCTCTGCTGCACTGAGGCTTTGCAGCGCCTGAGGCGTTTCCCATAAAACCGCAGCGCCCCCGGTTTCCGTAACAGGAAGCCGGGGCGGTTTTTTGCGCCATGCACCGGAACCCCTCTCCCCCGGGCGGGGGAGAGGGACGGAGGGCCATGCGGCAGGGTCGTGACTTGGAGAATTATTATGTACAACTGGGGGAGTGTCTTCGGATGCTCTCCCTTTACTTTTGCAGGGCAGTCCGTGTGGATTGTCCTGCTTCTTTATATAAGGAGACAGATTATGATCTTTCATGCAATGACCGAACGCTACGAGGAGATCACGGTTTGCGGAAAGCCTGCGCTGTTTACCAGCATCCGCATCAAGAGAGATACTGTCCCGGACGATCTGTATGCCTACGATGTCCGGCATGACGATGAGTGCAGGGGCATCCCTTGTGAGAGCGCACCCTTTGTACATTCAAAACGAGAATGCCGTGTTCCTTTTTTGCGGGTTTGTATAGGATGGACAACCATACCGTCCAGCTAAATCTGTATAATGAGGGCAGAAAAGTGATGGAATCATAAGAAAGAAGGAGAAGAGCGTATGAAAAAATTTTTGATGGTGCTGTTGGGCATTGCATTTGTGCTGAATCTTACGATTGTGATTGGGCTGATTGGCGGATATGGTTCGCCACGCCGGGCGCTTTACACCATCACAGATGAGCTGATGAACAGTGCCTATCGCTTCAAAAGAGGTTGGCAGTTTAAGAATAGTCTACCTTGACTTTTTATCGCAATTTTCAAAAATAGCGCCAATCAAAACGGCATATTTGCGATATGCAGTTTGCGGATGTTGCTTGTGCATTAAAAACGCAAACTGCTATAGAAGATGGACAGACAGGCTGTCCATCTTTTTTTGTATACTGGGGTTGTGCAAAAGAGACAAAATTTTTTTGTAATTCTGTAAAACGACAAAAGTTCATACAAAGAATTGCAGGGATAGTTGTGTTGTGTTACAATGAGCAGAGAAGGAGAATAAACCGTGCGTAATAGTAGATTGGACCGGATACTCTATATTCAGCAGGTGCTGGTACAGGGAGGTGTGCTGAATAAACAGCAGACGGCTGACCGCTTCGGTGTCAGTGAGAAAACCATCCAGCGCGACCTTGACACCCTGCGCAATCATTTTGCAGACAGCGAGCCGCGCCGAGAGATCTTATACAACTCCGCAAAGGGCGGCTATCTGCTGGATGATACGCTTTCACGCTTCCTCACCAGCAGCGAAATTCTGGCAGTGTGCAAGATCCTGCTGGAGAGCCGCTCCATGGTAAAAGAAGAGATGTTCCCGATTCTGGATAAGCTGATCTTGGCCTGTACACCGCTGGACCGGTTGAATCAGGTCAAAGACCTCATCAGCAACGAACACTTTCACTATGTCGAGCCGCAGCATGGCCGGAAATTTATTGAAAGCCTGTGGGAAATCGGTACGGCAATAGAAAATCACAATGTTATGGAAGTTACCTACTGCCGCACCCACGACGGCGAGACTCGTGTGCGCACCATCGAGCCGGTGGGCATCCTGTTCAGCGAGTATTATTTCTATCTGGCGGCGTTCATTGAGGGCATCGACAAGGATAAGCATTTCCAGAACCCGCAGGACAACTCCCCGACGATTTACCGCATCGACCGTATCCAGAACTATAAGACCCTCGACCGACACTTTGCACAGCGGTACACCGACCGCTTTCAGGAGGGCGAGATGCGCAAGCGCATCCAGTTTATGTATGGCGGTGAATTGCAGACGATTAAGTTTGAGTATACCGGGCCGAGTCTGGAGTCCGTTCTCGACCGGCTGCCCACTGCAAAGGTTTTGCGTGTAACAGAAAAGGGCTGGATCGTGGAAGCCGAGGTGTTCGGGACGGGCATCCAGATGTGGATACGGAGTCAGGGAGATTACATTAAAGATTATAAAACCATAAGGAGCGATAGAATATGAGCGAAATTCAGGTGGAAGTGTGTTTTACGGACAAGCTGGAGTCTGTCCGCGTGGGCGGAAAGAAGATGGAAATCCCGAAAGCCGTGAAGGCAAAGCCCGTCGAGGAGTGGTTTGAACCGGCTGCGGGCCGCGTGAAGTGGGGCGGACTGGGAGCTGAGATAAAGGAAATGGATTTCGGCGGAGAGAAGGATGCCGCGTACAGTTTCCTGTTCAACGGCCCGGAGGACAAAAAGCAGGAGTTTATGGAGTGCGTGGAGCGCTTCTGCCTGGGCGAGGAAGCACAGCAGGAAACAAAAAAGAAGACTGTGCAGAACTACCTGCAGGAGGCTAAGAAAAATCAGCAGGCCGGCAATGCCGAAATGGCGTTCCAGCAGTATATGATAGCGGCCAGAGATTACGGACACCCCGAGGCACAGTTTGAGGTGGCACGGTGCTATCAGAACGGCATGGGTGTGGAAAAAAACGAAGAAAATGCGGTCGTGTGGTACAAAAAGGCCGCAGAGCAGGGCAATGCCGAGGCACAGTGCGCACTGGGCGAGTGCTATCAGCAGGCCGGCAATGCCGAAATGGCGTTCCAGCAGTACATGGTCGCGGCCAGAGATTACGGACGCCCCGAGGCACAGTTTGAGGTGGCACGGTGCTATCAGAACGGCACGGGCGTGGAAAAAAACGAAGAAAATGCGGTCGTGTGGTATAAAAAGGCCGCAGAGCAGTGCGATGCCGAGGCACAGTGCGCACTGGGCGAGTGCTATTATCAGGCTCGGGGCGTTGAAAAGGACGACAAAGAGGCCCGCAGATGGTACGAAGCGGCGGCGACTCAGGGAAATGTGACGGCCCAGTATATGACCGGACGGCTGTATGCGGCACTCTCGTACAATGTGGCGGCTGTGAAGTGGTACACAAAAGCAGCAGAGCAGGAATGCCCGGAAGCACAGTATGAGCTGGGTGTGTGCTATGAGGCCGGCGATGGTGTCGGCAAGGACGAGGCAAAGGCCGCAGAACTGTACCGCAAGGCGGCAGTGCAGGGCTATGCGGAGGCGCAGAACGAGTTGGGCGCTTGCTATAGTAATGGCACAGGTGTCGCAAAAGATTTGGAGCAGGCGTTTGAATGCTACCGCAAGGCGGCAAAACAGGGCAATGTGAAAGCGCAGTACAATCTGGGCGTTTGTTATGCGATTGGCGGTGGCGTAACGAAAGACCCTGTGCAGGCCGCTGAATGGTCTGCGAGAGCTGCAGAGCAGGGATTTGCGGCGGCACAGTATAATCTTGGCTATCTCTACAGGAACGGAGAAGGCGTAGAAAAAGACCCGAAAAAGGCTGCGATGTGGTACGAGAAAGCCGCAGAGCAGGGATTTGCGGAAGCACAATATATGCTTGGCTACTGCTACAATATCGGAGTTGGTGTAGAAAAGGATACGAGTAAGGCTGTTTTTTGGTATCGGAAAGCGGCCGAGCAGGGCAATGCGGGAGCACAATATGAATTGGGCGAGTGCTATTATTATGGAAATGGCATAGATGAAAATGAAACGGAAGCGGTAAAGTGGTATCAAAAGGCCGCAGAACAAGGCGATACAGATGCACAGTTTGCGCTGGGTAAGTGTTATTATTATGGAAATGGCACCGAAGTGAACTATGAAACAGCCGCAAGGTGGATTCAGAAAGCGGCAGAGCAAGGCTATGTGGACGCACAGAATCTGCTTGGTGATTGCTATTGTTATGGCTATGGCGTAGAGCCAAACAATGAGGAGTCCGCAAAATGGTATGAGAAAGCAGCGAATCAGGGCAATACGAAGGCACAGTACAGTCTGGGACGCTGTTATAGAAATGGTACAGGCAAAAGAAAAGACCTTGCTGAAGCAGTAAAATGGTACGAGAAAGCAGCAGAAGGGGGCAACGCGGACGCTCAGAACAGTCTTGGCTATTGCTATGAAGTGGGAGAAGGTGTAACAGAAGACTTGGCCAAAGCAGCAAAGTGGTATCGCGAATCGGCAGAAAATGGCAATGAAGTTGCACAGTGTAATTTTGGCCTTTGCTATGAGTATGGAAAAGGAATAAAAAAAGACCTGGCCGAAGCAGCAGTATGGTACGACGAATCTGCAGAGCATGGATACGCAAGAGCTCAATTTAAGATTGGTCTGTTCTATGACAAGGGATATGGCGTGGCACAGAACAAAGAAGAAGCGGCGAAATGGTATCGGAAAGCCGCAGACCAGGGTGATGCGGATGCGCAATGTAATCTTGGCTATTGCTACAAGAAAGGAGAAGGTGTAACAAAAGACCCTGTCAGGGCAGCGGAGTTGTACCGCAAATCTGCAGAGCAAGGGAATGCTACGGCGCAGTACAACCTGGGTATCTGTTACGAATATGGCAATGGTGTGACACTATTGAAAGCAACTGCGGCGGAGTGGTACCGGAAAGCGGCAGACCAGGGCGATTCTGATGCACAGTATAAACTTGGCGTGTTCTATGAAAATGGATACGGAGTGACGCAGGATAAAGAACAAGCCATGCAGTGGTACAAGAAAGCGGCTGAGCAGGGCAATGAAAGCGCAAAGGAAGCCATTGACGGGATGCAGGGCGGTGGCCTTGGCACTGCCGTCGCAGCAGGTGCGGCACTGGGCGGAGCTGCCCTGCTCTGGAAAATTTTGAGGGGTTAACAGCAGAAAGGAAAATAAATCATGGCAGACGAGCTTGAGGTGCTTGAAAAACAACAGCTTTCCGCGCAGCGGTCGCTGAATGACCTGACGGACCAGCTGACCCTTGCAGACCATCTGGTGTATAAAAAATATCTGACGGAACTGCAGAACTATGGCATGGTGAAGCTTTCCCAGCAGATGCTGGACGTGCAGGACCCTGCCCAGTGCATCCAGCTGTTCCAGCTGCAGAAACTGACCCTGAAAAAGGGCGAGGATATGTTCCAGAAGCTTTCTACGGTGTACTATTCCAGCATGGCGCAGGGCTGCAGTCTGGCGGTGATGATCGATGTGCCGGAGGAGAATGTCGGCGCGAATATCTATCTGGGTGTCCGTGAGGACCCCTTGAAAAAGAACATGAAGAGCCGCGATCTGGATACTTCCAGCAAGGCGCTGCAAAAGGTGCTGAGCTCCAACTTCCCCGGCTCTGAGACAAGAGGCATTCCGCGGCAGGAGGAAAAAGAGCTGCTGGACGGAGCCTTTGGCGATACGCAGGAAGCTGTGGCCTCGGTGTCCTGCGTGGCGGCACTGCGGGATAAATCCAGGACGGAAGACAAAGCTTTTGTGCAGGGCATCGAGCGCTTTATGGACGCCATGGACGGCGAGGTGTACACGGCGCTGTTTTTGGCAGAGCCTGTCTCGGCAGAAACGCAGGCGGAGATACGCAGCGGGTACGAAAACCTCTACAGCAGTCTTTCGCCCTTCCGCAAGAGCACATGGTCCTATAGCGAGAATCAGAGCACGGCTGTGATGGAGAGCCTGTGCAGCGGGACTTCCCACACCATCAGCGATACTGTCAGCACGACCACAACGGACAGCACGAGCCAGTCCTCCTCGGTGACGGATGGCACCCAGAAAACGAAAGGGGTCAGCGGCGGCATCAACGGCGGTGTCGGCAGCAGCTCCGGCACCTCGGTCACAAAGGTCTCGCCGGTGGCTGGCGGCATTGCAGGCATTCTGGGTCTGGGCGGCGCAGTAGCCTCGGTTGCGATTCCGGTGGCAGGTGCTGTTATTGGACCGCTGCTGGGCACGGCTGGCAGGGCCATAGGAGGCATGGCACCATCCAGAACGGCTTTCAGCAGCATTGCCCGGAACATCGGCGGCTCCATGGGCGTAAACGACTCGTGGGGTACCAGCCACTCTGCCACCGAGCAGACCGGCACTTCGCACAGCACCTCCGATGGGACGTCGCATGGAACATCGGACACCATCAGCCAGCAGGAGAGCCACGGCACAACAGACACCCGCGGCATGGGCCGTACCCAGCAGGTCGAGCTGTGCAACAAATCGGTGGAAGAATTGCTGGAACGCATTGAAAACCAGCTCAAGCGCGCCAAGGAAAGCGAGGATTACGGCTGTTATAAATGTGCGGCTTATTTCCTTTCGTCTACCCCGTCCACGGCGATACTTGCGGCCAATACTTATCGCGCATTGATGGTGGGCGAGGGCTCCTCGGTGGAGAGCGGTGCTGTGAATGTCTGGCAGAACGATGAGGCACAGGTGGCCCAGCTGCGGGAGTATCTCAAGCGATTCATGCACCCGGTCTTTGCCCGTCCGCTGTGGGCGGGTGCGCCGGACAGCCTGCTTTACACGCCAGCAACACTGGTCAGCGGTCGGGAACTTCCGATGCACCTTGGCTTGCCCACCCGCTCAGTGCACGGCTTGCCAATCATCGAGCACGCGGAGTTCGGCCGCAATGTGCCGGACGAAACGGTGCCGGATGCGGACAAGATGGAGCTGGGCAAAATCTACCATATGGGCAGGGAGGAAAAAGCGGACCTTATCCTGAACCGGCAGGCAATGGCCTCCCATACCTTTGTCACAGGCTCTACGGGTACGGGCAAGTCCAACGCAGTCTACCATCTTCTGGACGAGATAACAAAGGATGGACGGACGTCGTTTCTTGTGGTGGAACCGGCCAAGGGCGAGTACAAGAATGTGTTCGGCAGCCGCGCGGATGTAAAGGTGTTCGGCACCAACCCCAGAGAAACTCCGCTGCTGCGCATCAATCCCTTTGCGTTCCCGCAGAACATCCACATTCTGGAACATATCGACCGTCTGGTGGAAATCTTCAATGCCTGCTGGCCCATGTATGCGGCCATGCCTGCCGTGCTGAAGGATGCCATCGAGCGCAGCTATCAGAAAGTAGGCTGGGATCTGCGCAATTCGGAAAGTGAAAAGGGGGTTTTCCCGACCTTCTTCGACCTGCTGGATATTCTGCCGGGCGTCATTGAGGAATCGCACTACTCCAAGGACACCCAGAGCGATTATGTGGGCGCTTTGTGTACCCGTGTGAAGTCACTGACCAACGGCATTTACGGCAGTGTGTTCTGCGCAGAGGACGCGCTGAGCGACGCAGAGCTGTTTGACTGCAATGTGGTCGTGGACCTGAGCCGGGTGGGGTCGATGGAGACAAAATCGCTGCTGATGGGCATTCTGGTCATGAAGCTGCAGGAATACCGGATGTGTGGCAGCGAGATGAACAGCAGACTGCGCCATGTTACCGTGCTGGAAGAGGCGCACAATCTGCTGCGCAAGACGTCGGCGGAACAGCCGCAGGAAGGGGCAAATCTGCAGGGCAAGTCGGTGGAGATGCTGGCCAACGCCATTGCGGAGATGCGTACTTACGGCGAGGGTTTTATCATTGCGGATCAGGCTCCCGGCCTGCTGGATATGTCGGTCATCCGCAACACCAACACGAAAATCATCCTGCGTCTGCCGGACGAAGAGGATCGCAAGCTGGTAGGTAAGTCTGCCGCCCTGAAGGAGGCACAGATCGACGAATTGTCCAAGCTGCCGCTGGGTGTGGCTGCCGTTTACCAGAATGAGTGGCCGGAGGCGGTGCTCTGCAAGATTGAGGCGTATCCCATGCCGGAAAATGCTGTTTACCACAAGCCTTCAAAAATGCCGCATGAAATCAACGCAGAGTTTGTATTTGGACAACTGGCAGCGGGCAAAGAGCTGGAACCGCTGGGCATTTCGGAGATGGAGCAGCTGAAGCTCTGGCTGAAACGCCATGAGATGATGTTGAAGCCGGAGGACGGCCGCTACCTGGAACAGGTCTTTGCAGGCGGCGAACTGGATGTGGCTAAGACCCGGAAAGCTGTGTTTGATTTCTTTGGTGGAATCAGCACGGTCGTTGATTACTGTGCCGCAGCCGAAAAATCGTTCACACCCCGTAAAGAATTTCTGGAACAGTTGCAGGGACAGTACGGCCTGAAAGCTGCTGCCGCAGACTGGGTGCTGAATAGCGTGATAAGCATGGGCATGAGCCTGAACCCGGATGCAAAGGCTGTAGATAATCTAAGGACGAATTTTGAACAGCAGGGAGGTCGTGTGCTGTGAGGCGAGAAATCTCAGAAGCGAAACCGATGGAAGCAAAAATGCACATTGGGTTGGATGATGTCGTCAAACGGTCATTTGAGCGTCTACAGAAAGGCGGGATAGAAAAGGCAGAAGAAAAACTGGATGCTGCTACGGAAAAGTCATTTGCAGAGCTAGAAAAAGAGCTGGAATACAAAAATAACGATGATGGAATGCCGTACCGTATGGAGCAGGATCTTTTGTCGGATGCAGAGTATAAAAGAAACGGATATGAGTATACTACCGATCACCTTGGAAGGTTGTTTACAGCCGAAGGAGACCTGCATCTGAAAGAGCATGATGGTCGTCTGCAAATTAAAGACAGCATCCATGACATCGGTAAAGGATATGAAAAAAGCACAGATGACCGTGGACACGCGATTGCAGACCGCTTTGGTGGGGCAAACGATTTGGAAAATCTCATTCCGCAGGATTCTGGACTAAATCGGAACGAATTCAAAAATTTTGAGAATAAACTGGCACAGGAAGTGGAAGCTGGGAAAAAAGTCAATCTGAAATTGGAGATGCATTATCCGGGAGACTCCTTCCGCCCGGATGCCATTACTGCTGTGACAACGATTGACGGAAAGCAGGAAGTTAAAGTATTTTTGAACGATAAATACTAATAAGTCCACTGCACTTTCAGGTTATTACAATCCCGATCGATTGCACATACAATACAAGTATCACTTCACAAAACGGAGGGGACTTGTATTATGGTGGACTACGCCGACATCGGAAAACGCATCCGTGCCTGCCGCCTTGCAAAGGGCATGACGCAGGAGCAGCTGGCCAATGAGGTCGGCGTGGTGGTCACGCACATCAGCCATATCGAAACAGGCAACTCCGTGCCCAGCCTGAAAACGCTCATCGACATCATCAACGCGCTGGACTGCTCGGCGGACGAACTGCTGTGCATTGAGATCAAAAAAGCAAAGCCGGTGTTCGACAGCTGGATGACCGAACAGCTTGCAGATTGCTCTGCCGATGAGGCAAAGATCATCAAAGAAACGGTGGTCAGCCTGAAAAAATCGCTCCGGAAGGTGTATGGAAAGTCCTCTAAATACAGATATGACTAAAACTTCAAAAACTGAATGCCAGTTGGTAGGCATTGAGTGCTTGAAAAAGCACCCATAAAGTAAACGAACCGCCTCGGTTTCCATAGCAGGAAGCCGGGGCGGTTTTTCTATGCAAAGCTATATAGAAAAATCCCAATGGAAGTTTGCCGGATGGACAATATTGGTGTCCAAACAACGCTTTATAATAAAAGCACAAAAGTGATTTATTTGAATCATTCCGAACGGAAAAGGTTACGCATCCATTGAGATGGGAGGAAACATCATGAAAGAACGATTTGAAATCTATGATGGCAGTGCAGACGCTAAAAAGCCAAAGGAAAATCCAAAAATCTGAGCGGCTTTCATCCGCTGTTTACCGCATCTGCGCGCAGAAGCATTGCGCTGGATTCCTTAAAAATCTGGCTGCTGCCGGGGTTCGTTGTGGGCGTGGTGACAGGTGTTGCAACCGGTGCCGGAGCAGTGTCGGTTCTTTTGGGGCTTCTGATCGCCGCAGTGATCTATTTTGGCTTCCGGGATGATGTCTATAAAAAAGTCTATGGCCCGGAGCATGACAGAGGCCAGCTGCCTTTGCCGGAAGGAATGAGCTGGGAAGAAGCTGTAGACCGCATCCGTCGCGGATTTGCCAACCCGGACGTTGAACAGGTGACAGATACTGCGGATGCCATGACCTTTTAGACTCACTTCCCTCTGCCTTTGCAAAAAACTCGGAAAGCGTGATCTGAAAAGCATCGCAGATCTTCACAAGCGAAGGAATGGACGGGATCGCAAAGGTCTAAAGTCCCCAAGCGTCCAACTTACAACAAAAATGAGACAGGCGACCCACCTTTCGGGAAGCCTGTCTCATTTTTCCGTTGGGGGCTATTTGCATTGCTGAGCAACAGCCCGGTTTGGAAACTCAGCGATCGAAGGAGAACGGGGGATTACTTAAAGGCTGATATCCCTTCCGCCATTGAGCTTGCTGAAGGCCAGCAGAGAAATGACGGTCAGGATGGTCATGATGGTGGACAATGCGGCTGCAGTGCCGTAGTTGCCGCGGATGACCTCGGTATAGATTGCGACTGTCAGGGTCTTGGTCTTGCCGGTATACAGGATGATTGCGGTAGACAGTTCACTGATCATGGTGACCCAGCTCAGGATGGCACCAGAGATGATGCCGGAAGCCATCATGGGAACCGTGATGCGGAAGAATGCCTTCATCTTGGAAGCGCCCAGCGAGATAGCAGCTTCCTCAATGCTCATGGGGATCTGCTGCAGGATAGCCACCGACGAGCGGATGGTATAGGGCAGACGCCGGATGATGAGGGCTACTACCATGATGAGCATGGTGCCGCTGATGAGGAGCGGGGGCTTATTGAAGCCGATGAGCAGCGCAATGCCAAGGACCGTGCCGGGTACGATGTAGGGGATCATCGAGAGGACGTCCACCACGTTGGTCAGGGCATTGCGGCGGCGCACCACCAGATAAGCGATAAGAACAGCCAGCAGCACGATGACGACCAGTGCCAGCAGGGGGATGATGATGGTATTCTGAATGCTGCGGCCCAGCTTGCCGATGGCGGTCTGGTAGCTCTGCAGCGAGTAGCCGTCCACAAAGATCTTACCCTGCGTGTTCTTGAACGAGGTGTAGATGACGTAGGCCTGCGGCATGATGGCGATGCCCACTACAAGGTAGACGACCAGATGCACCAGAGCGTTGATGCCCTTGCGGGCCTCCCGCTCCTCCACGGGGTGCATACTGTTCAGAGCGAAGGCGTTCTTGTTGGAAACGTACTTCTGGACGAGGAACACCAGCGTGGTGACGACGATAGCGATGACGGCGATAGCGGCTGCAAAGCCGTCGCTGCCGCCCACCTCGTTGATGAACTCAGTGTAAAGGACAACAGGGAAGGTACGGTAGCCCTCACCGATCAGCATCGGGGTGCCGAAGTCTGCAAAGGATCGCATGAACACCAGCAGAGCCGCAGCCAGCAGGGTGGGCATGATCAGGGGTACGACCACTTTGAAGAAGCAGGCAATGCCAGAGCATCCGAGGTTCTCAGCCGCCTCGATGAGGGAGTTGTCGATGTTCTTCAATGCACCCTTGGCGTAGAGGAACACCAGCGGGAACAGCTGGAGCGTCATGACCAGCACGATGCCGCCGAAGCCGTAGATGTCCGGGATGGCGATGCCGAGGTTTTTGAAGAAGGCGGTGATGACACCGCTGCGACCCAGCAGCAGGATCCATGAGTAGGCACCGATGAAGGGAGCCGACATAGATGCCACCACAATGAGGATATTCAGCACCGACTTGCCTTTGATCTTAAAGATCGTAAACAGGTATGCCAGTGGGGTGCCAATGGCGATGGAGAGCACCGTCGCTGTGATGGACACCTTGAAGCTGTTGATCAGGGTATCGAAATAGTAGCTCTTGGAAAAGAACTTCGTGAAATAAGCCAGCGTGAAACCGCCGGTGTCGGGGTCCAGCACAGACTGGCGGATCAGGTATGCCATCGGGTAAAGCAGGAACAGTGCATAGAGTGCGATGGTCCCCAGCGTAATGGCTCCCCAGACATCAAGACGGAACTTATTATTGTTTTTCATAAGCGTCGCTCCTGATGAGATTGGTACCACCGTCCTTGGTAAAGACGTTGATCTTCTCTTTCTTGACCTTCAGCAGCACCTTCTCGCCCTTCTTGAGGCCCTCGCCAATGGAGGACTCCTCTACGATCTCCACCGAGTCGCCCTGATCGGTGTCAATGGTGTAGTGGGTGTTGAGACCGAGGTAGGTGCACTCCTGCACGGTGCCGTGGATGCCATCGGTGCCGTCCTTGCAGATAATGAACTCCTCCGGGCGGATGGAACAGCGCACATCCTGCTCGGCAGCCTTGTCCAGAGCATCGATGTGCTCATGGTAGCCGTCGGCAAAGGTGATGATGCCGTCCTTGACGTGGGCATTCACGATGTTGGTGCGACCGATAAAGGTGGCAACGAAGACATTTTTCGGGCGCTGGTAGATGTCGCGGGGAGTGCCAACGTGCTGGATGACGCCGTCCTTCATAACGGCGATACGGTCGCTGATGGCCATTGCCTCTTCCTGATCGTGGGTGACGTACACGGTGGTGATGCCAACGCTCTTCTGGGTGTGGCGGATGACGCTGCGCATCTCGACACGGAGCTTTGCGTCCAGATTGGAAAGCGGCTCGTCCATCAGCAGCACATCCGGCGAGATGACCAGTGCGCGAGCCAGTGCGATACGCTGCTGCTGACCGCCGGAAAGCTGGTTGGGCATCCGGTCGGCATACTGCATGATCTGCATCAGGTTCAGAAACTCATCCGTCCGCTTCTTGATCTCGGCCTTGTCCACCTTGCGGTTTTTCAGACCGAATGCCACATTGTCCCGGACGGAGAGGTTCGGGAAGATGGCATAGTTCTGGAACACCATGCCGATGTTGCGCTTGCTGGGGTCCATATCGTTGATGCGCTTCTCGTTGAAGAAGATGTCGCCGCCCTCAATGGAGTTGAAGCCTGCGATCATACGGAGAAGGGTGGTCTTGCCGCAGCCGGAGGGACCCAGCAGGGTGAACAGCTCACCATCTCCGATCTCCAGATCCAGGTCCGGGATGACCGTATTATTCCCGTAGCGCTTTACTGCGTCTTTGACTGATATTCTGCTCATACTAGCCTCCTGCTGCCCTTTGAATTACTTGCTCTGCAGATCGGTGAAGATCTCAGTGTACTTGTCCACCAGCTCCGACTTGTGGGCGCTGACGTAGGGAATGTCCTCTTCGATGACATTGATGTCTGCCATCGGGGTCATGGCATCGTTGGTGGCAGCGTCCTTCATAACAGGACGGTTGGTCAGGGTGCTGCCCCAGATGTTCTGTACTTCCTCGCTCAGGATGAAGTCAATGAACAGCTTGGCATTGTCCATGTTCTTTGCGCCCTTGATGATGGTGGCAGAAGCAGGAAGGAAGACGGTACCTTCCTTCATGTAAACGATCTTGACAGGTGCGCCGTCCAGAACCAGCTGAGCACAGGGATCCTCATAGGACAGACCCACCACATACTCGCCATCGGCAACTCCCTTGTAAACGCCGCTGGAGCTTTCGCAGATCTTGCCGTCCACATTCTCAAACAGGTCGTGGACGTACTGCCATGCCTTATCGTCCTCGTAGCCGCCCATTGCAAGCAGCATATTGGTCAGGTGTGCGAAAGCGGAAGAGGAGTTGGCGGGATCGGCAGTGGCGATCTTGCCCTTCAGAGCCGGGTTCAGCAGATCCTCGTAGCCCTCGATCTTGATGTCACCGATGAGGTCGGTGTTGACGATGAGGACGCTGCCGTCCAGCACATTGCCGGTGATGAAGCCGCACTTGTTCTTGTAGGCGTCGATGACGTTTGCATCGTTGGCGGAAACATACGGCTCCCACAGGTCCTCGTTGGTGTACATCTGCGACCAGGAGCCGCCGAACAGGACATCTGCGTAGGGATCGTTCTTTTCGGACTGGATACGCTTGACCAGTTCGCCGGTGCCGGCCTGGATCAGCTCGACATTGACGCCGTATTTCTCCTCAAACAGAGGAATGGTGGCGTTCAGCAGGCCCTCAGAGTTGGGCGAGTAGATCACGAGGTCGCCGCCGCCCTGTGCAGCAGAACCAGAAGCGGCAGTGGAAGCAGCGGTAGAACCGGCAGAAGAGGTGCTGGCGGAGGAGCCGCCGCAAGCGCTCAGAGCAGCAGAAGCTGCGATAACACCGGTAGCCATCAGGAACGAACGACGAGAAATCTTTTTCATAGTAAAAACCTCCATTTTTTACCTGAAACCTTTCGATAGTCCCATTTTAATGCTTCTAGCACAAAAATAATACTCAAATTGCAGAACAAATGGAAAAAATACCGAACAGCGGCTGTTCGGTATTTTTTCATAGACACTTATTTCAAGGTGCTCTGGTACTCCCGCACCGAGCAGCCTATGTATTTTTTGAAAACGTGGTTAAAATATTTGTACTCACCAATGCCGCACTCCCAGCCGATTTGGGAGATGGGCAGTTTTCCCTTCCGGATGAGTTCCAGAGCGTTCTGAATACGGCAGCGGTTGAGGTAGTCAATGACCGTTGTGCCAAGCTCTTTCTGAAACTTCTGGTTGATGTACCGTTCCGAGTAGTGGAACTGTTCCTGAAGGTCAGCAAGTGTTATCTTGCTCCGGTAATTCTCTTTCAGATAGGCTACGATGCGCAGCACCAGCGGGTCAGTGACCTTATCTTCGCTTAATGGCGGCAGAGCTGTCCGGCTGCGGACGGCCTCTGCCTCGTCCTCCCGCTGTTGGAGGTACTGGTTATCCCCCGCAAGGCGGACAGCCTTCTCCAGCGCAGTACGCATCTCGTCCATGTCGAGAGGCTTGAGCACATAATCCGATACGCCGTTCCGGATAGCCTGCTGGGCGTACTCAAACTCCGAGTAGCCTGTCAGGATGATGGCGATATAGTTGAATTTCTCCCGGGTGTCGGCGATCATCTCAAGACCGTTTTTTACCGGCATGGTAATGTCGGTAATGACGATGTCAGGCTGCAGTTCAGCGATCTTTTCTTCACCCACTGCCCCATTCTCTGCCTCGCCCACCACCGAGCAGCCGCACTCCTCCCACGGTACCGAGTAGCGAATGCCCTTGCGGATGATCTCTTCATCTTCTACAAGCAGAACGCGATACATGGTTTACATTCCTCCCAGCCGGAGCTTGAGTTTCACCGTGAAGCCTTCGCCCTCGGTGCTGTCGATGGTCAGTCCGCTGTCACCGCCGTAGCCCAGCCAGATGCGGCGGTTGATGTTCTGCAGACCATTGTGCTCGATGTTCACTTCATCCGAGCGCAGGATGTCACGCAGATGTTCCAGCATGGTCTCGTCCACGCCTCCGCCATTGTCCTCTACCGTGAAATAGAGCGCATCCTCCCCCAGCCAGCCCCGTACCCTTATATGGATGCAGGGCTTTTTCTGGAATCCGTATTTGATGCTGTTTTCCAGCAAGGGCTGTAAAAGCAGCTTCGGGATGATGAACTCCATGCAGGCGTCGTCGATGTCGATCTCGTAGGAGAAATTCGCACCGAAGCGGGTGGACTGGATCACAAGGTAATCCTGCAGATATTTCAGATCATCTTTAACGGTGACATTGTGCTTTGTGTTGTTGATGCTGTAGCGCAGGATGCCGATAAACCGCCCGATCAGCTGCTGGGCTCGCTGGGGGTCTGTCGGGATAAGATAGCGGATATTGTCCAGCGTATTATAAATAAAGTGGGGATTGATCTGCGCCTGAAGATTCTGCATCTCCATCCGGTTGTTCACTTCGGCAAGAGCGATGTTGCGCTGGCTCAGCTCTTGAATGCTGCGAACCATCTTGTTGACCTGACGGGCGATCTCCTCGATCTCATCGCCGGTGTCGATCTCGATGATGTGATCAGGGTCCTCCTTGCGGATGACGCGGATCTCCCGCACGAGAGTGTCCACCGACTTTACCATCTGCTCAGTCATAGCGTGCATGATACGGGCGAACATGGCTGCCCAACTCAGCCCCAGCAGTACGATCAGGAGCAGACCCACCAAGAGATAACTGTAATTCGTGGGCGAGTAGATGAAGGAGTAAGCCAACACCGTGCCGTTTTCCAGCGAGCGGCTGCTGCGCAGATAGCGGTTCCCGTTCACCCGCACATACTGCGCCGCATCGGCGGGCAGATACTTGTTGGCGTTCTTCTGGGAGAGGAAGGAGGAATTTGAACAGGCGATGACATCACCGTTGGGTTTGGTGAGGATGGCGTCGTACTGGTACTGGCTGAACAGTTTTGTCCAGTCGTTCTCATTCAGATAAACTGCCGCAGCACCCTGATATTCGCCATCCCGGTAGAGCGGATGGATCATAACGTATTCTGAGCTGTTGGCTCGGAAGTGGTAGACCGTGGTGTAGACGGCCCGCATAAGATGGCAGGCGTTGTCCACGGCGATGCCGTTGAATTCCTGCCGGTGGAGATTCATCTCTCCCTCCGAAAAGGTCGTGAACCGAACATTTCCCTTGGAGTCGGTAAGGATGAGCTGTATCTCCACAAGAGCCGAGACGTTGTAATGGCTGATAAGATAACGCAGGTTGTCCTGATCCTTCCGCAGCTCGGAGAGGAACAGCTCGGTGTGTCCAGCGTCCAGCAGAAAGGCTGACGTGTTATCGTACACCTCATGGAAGGTGGAGGCGACACTCTCCAGATGGTCTTCCCGCCGGGCGTTCTGGTTGAGAGCATTTACAGCAGCGATCGCAATGCAGAACAAAAGACATCCCAGCAGCAGGCTTGAGATCAGCTTACGGGAGACGCTCTGCTCCAGCTCCTGCTGAAAGCGGCTCTTTTTGTAGGTGCGATCGTGGTGACTGTGATCCATACTTTTTTCGCTCCTGCTCTTCGACAAACTTTGCCATACGTCGATTATAATGCCTTGAATCAGATGAGTCAACGGGCGTGCTGCTGTCATTTTTATTGCATAACACAAAAAACTGCCCGGAACGATAGGAGAAGGTCGTTCCGGGCAGTTTTGGCAGTACATGGAAAAGAACTTTTTACAGCATTTTCACGGTCAGAGCCTCGCTGGTGAGGTCCTGCGCGGTGTTGCTATGGGCAGGGTCATCCAGCATATACCGCAGCACCAGAACTTCGCCTACATAGAGGAATGCTGCCTTGATGGGGATGCTGCCGGAGTCCAGCGGGCTTTCCTGTGCGCCGCAGAGAAGGACGACATCTGCGAGCAATGCGCCGGGGGAGTCCTCGTAATGGGTCAACAGGATGATTTTTGCCCCGGCGGCCTTGGCGGTGCGCAGTGTCTCCATCATGTCGCGGGTCGCGCCGGAGTAGGAGACGAAGAGCACAACGTCGGCCTCGTTCATCAGACTGGCAGTCAGCAGCTGTAAATGGCTGTCGCCTGCGGTGCGGAACTTGGTGGAAAGGCTGGCGAAGCGGGCGCAGATGTCGTTTGCCAGGAGCATACTGCCGCCCTGTCCGAGGCAGAACACCTGCCGGGCCTCCTGCATCAGGTGTACGGCCTCGTCCACGGCCTCGGTAGAGAGGGCGTTCTGGGTGCCGTTGATGGCGGTGAGAAAGCGGGCGTATGCGTGCTCGCAAAGTTCTGCGGTGGTGGCACCGGGCTGAAGCTCCCTCTGGCTGGAGGGTGTGCCGGTGGCGTTGGCCTGCGCCAGCGCAATGCGCATCTCATGGTAGCCGTCGAACCCCAAAGCCCGGCAGAACCGGAACACTGTCGCCTCGGCGACGTTGCACTCCCGGGCCAGCGAGGAAATGGAGAGATACTGCGCTTCGTCCGCATGCTGCAGCAGGTAGTCGGCGACCGCGTGGCCGGATCTGGTCAGCTGGTCCTGTCGTTGATGCAGCAATTCCCAAAAATTTGTACCCATGGTCAAGCTCCTTCGAGCGGGCCGCAATGCCCGCACTATTCCTTATACCTTCTTTTGCCCCCTTCCGCTGCACAGGGAAGGGGGCATCTTTATAAAAAAGTATAAAAGAAGTTTGGCCGATTGACAAGTGTGCCTTTCGCCATAATTCGGAAGAAAAAGCTGTGCAGAGCATCTAAAAATCGAGGAAAAGTAGGACTTTTTACTGAAAATAAATTTCAAAATTGCGGCAAGAAGAACGAAAATGATTTTCAAACCGAAAATGACAAACGGCGCAGAAATGATTACAAAACGGCTACAACTGGCAACGAAACTAGTGAAAGTGGCCAAAATCTGGCTGGTATCCCAGATATTTGTGCGGAATAGACAAGAAAACTTTCTGAAAATTGTGTATGCGACCGATGGACAAAATGAAAGAAGTTTTCTATAATAAGGCCAACAAGAGCGGTCAGGGATGAAGGACCGCCGATATGATGATAGGTAAGGAGAACTTATTATGAAGAATGCCATTTCTCGTCGCTCCTTCTTGAAGGCCGTTGGTATTATGAGCGCAGCGGGTGCGCTGGCTGCCTGCGGCGGCAAGTCCGCATCTACCAGCACGGCGGCTTCTACTGCTGCTTCCACTGCCGCTTCCGGCTCTGCATCCGGCGCAAGCATCAAGCTGTGGACATACCCCATCGGCGGCTGGGGCAAGGACGAGACCGTGCAGGAGCTCATCGCCAGCTTCAACGCAAAGTATCCTGACATTAAAGTGGCCGTTGAGTATCTGGACTACACCAACGGCGATGACCAGGTGAACACCGCCATCGAGGGCGGCAGCGCACCCGACCTCATCATGGAAGGCCCCGAGCGTCTGGTGGCCAACTGGGGCGCAAAGGGTGTCATGGCTCCGCTGAACGATTTGTGGACCGACGACGCCAAGAAGGACATTTACGAGTCCGTCAACTCCGCCTGCCACAACGACAAGGGCGACTACTACGAGTACCCCCTGTGCATGACCGCACACTGCATGGCCGTCAACATGACCAAGGTCAAGGAAGTGGGCGCTGACAAGTATCTCGACACCGATAAGCACACCTGGAGCACCGAGGGCTTCCTGAACACCGTTGATGCTCTGTACAAGGGCGGCTACGAGAATGTGGCAGCCGTCTACTGCGGCGGTCAGGGCGGCGACCAGGGTACCCGTGCTATTATCAATAATATGTACGGCGGCACCTTCACCGACGACGCTCACACCAAGTACACCGCAGACTCTGCCGAGAACATCAAGGCCATCCAGACCCTGTACGACACCGATGGCATCAACTTCGACGCTTCCATCGCCGGCGGCGACGAGATCACTCTGTTCCGCAACGGCACGTTGCAGATGGCATTCTGCTGGAACATCGCTCAGCAGCTGAACAGCGACAACAACGATGCCGGCCTGACCAACGATGGCGACGAGATCATGCCCATGGCATTCCCGACCGAGAGCGGCGACCCGAAGCTCTGCGGCGGCATCTGGGGCTTTGGCGTCTTCGATAATGGCGATGAGGCCAAGGTCAAGGCAGCCAAGACCTTCATCGAGTTCATCGCTGCTGACCCTGACCAGGTGAAGGACAGCGTTCTGGCTTCCACCTACTTCCCGGTCCGCGCCAGCGTGGGCGACATCTACGCCGACAACGCCATCATGAGCGAGTACACCAAGTTCATGGCCTATCTGGGCGACTACTACCAGATCACTCCGGGCTGGGCAACTGCCCGCACCGAGTGGTGGAACATGCTCCAGCGTGTAGGCACCGGCGAAGACGTTGCCACTTCTGTCGCAACCTTTGTCCAGAACGCCAACGCAGCCGCCGCCGAAGCCTGAGCTTTTCCGCCTGAGGGCAAATAAGTAATGACTGCCCCTCCCTCGAACATCCCGGCGAGGGAGGGGCTTTTTGTGTGAGACAAGCACCCAATCCGAACGAAAGGTCTGGTGATTTCTTTGGCTGCAAAGACTGCAAGCATCAAAGAGCCGAAGCGCAGCAGCGCACTGGTTCGGCAGGAGACCATCGCTTCCTACCTGTTCCTTCTGCCCAGCCTCATCTTTTTTCTCGGCTTCGTCATTTACCCCATGATACTCTGCGTGGTCACGAGCTTTTTTGACTCGACCATGAACCGTGCCGACATCTTTGTGGGTTTTGCCAACTACGCAGAGCTGTTCGCAGACCCCATCTTCATCGGCGCTTTGCGCAACACCTTCATCATCGTGGTCGTCTCGGTGCCTGTGACCTGTGCGTTCTCGCTGTGGGTCAGTTCGGCCATCGTCGATCTGCCCGAGTGGACCACCAGCCTCTTCCGCTGCGTGTTCTACCTGCCGGTCGTCACCGGCTCGGTGGCTGTCACCGTCGTGTGGAAGTGGATGTACAACAACTACTACGGCATCTTCAACTATCTGGGCAAGGCTGTGGGCCTCATCGACAAGAACATCAACTGGCTGGGCGATGAAAAATACGCTCTGGGCTGCATCATCCTCATCCTGCTCACTACTTCTGTCGGCCAGCCCATCGTGCTGTACGTTTCCGCACTGGGCAACGTAGACCAGTCCATCGTGGAAGCCGCTGAAGTGGACGGTGCCACCGATTTCCAGTGCTTCTGGCGTATCAAGTGGCCCGCCATCATGCCCACCACCCTGTACATCCTGGTCATCACTACCATCAACTCCTTCCAGTGCTTCGCACTGATCCAGCTGCTGACCTCCGGCGGCCCCAACCACAGCACCGATACCATCATGTACTACATCTACTACACTGCATTCAAGCTCTACCGCTATGGTTACGGCAACGCAATGGGCGTTGTGCTGGCCGTTATCATCGCCATCCTGTCGGCTGTCCAGTTCAAGTTTGGCAGTCAGGATCATTAAAGGAGGTGCCGGGCAATGACTGCAACTGCAAAAAAACAGAAACCGTTGAAGCGTCACCCCAGCAAGCTGAAAAAGATGAGCGCTTACATGATACTGACCCTCATTCTTATCAGCATCGTGGCCGTGCTGTTCGCGTTCCCGCTGTACTGGATCATCACCGGTTCCTTCAAGACCGGCGCGGCCATCAACTCCACGACCCCCGAGTGGTGGCCCAGCCAGTGGGTGCTGACCAACTACCAGAAGCTTTTCGCAGGCAAGAGCGCACCCCTGTGGCAGCTGGCCGTACCCTTCAGCCACTCTTTCAGCGCGGATGGAGAGCCGATCTACTTTTCCGTCGGCCCGACTGCTCCGGCCGCGCTGCGCTGGATGATCAACACCGTGTTCATGGCCGTCATGTCCATGATCCTCACCTGCATCACCGCCGCAATGGCAGGCTATGCGCTGGCAAAAAAGCGCTTCGTCGGCCGCAAGCTGCTCTTCACCCTCATCGTCTGCGCAATGGCCCTGCCCAAGCAGGTCATCCTCATCCCGCTGCTGCGTGAGATGAGCGCACTGAACCTTTACAATACCATCTGGGCCGTCATTTTCCCCATCGTGGGCTGGCCCTTCGGCGTCTTTTTGATGAAGCAGTTCAGTGAGGGCATCCCCACCGAGATGCTGGAAGCGGCCCGTATCGACGGTGCCAGCGAGGCGCGCACCTTCGTCAGCGTCGTGCTCCCGATGGTCAAGCCGGGCATCGGTGCGCTGGCCATCTTTACCTTCATCAACAGCTGGAACGATTACTTCATGCAGCTCATCATGCTGTCCAGCACCAGCAACCTGACGATCTCGCTGGGCATCGCAAAGCTGCAGGCGGAGAACAGCACCGACTTCGGCCTTATCATGGCAGGTGCCGCTCTGGCCGCTGTGCCGATCATCATCATCTTCCTGATCTTCCAGAAGTACTTCACCAAGGGCATCGCAATGGGTGCTGTCAAGGGCTAAAATCCCGACCGCCGCCTGCGGCGGAAACAGGGAGGGATTTTTGGCGCCGCGGTCAGCAGGACGCGAGTGCCGCACCAAGGCACGAAGCGGACGCTGGGAACCGCAAGAGGGCGCTGCTGCCGTTTCCCGAACGGAGAGCGTGCAGGGCTTGAAGATTTAGGAAACAGGGAGAAATTTTTGGCGCCGCGGTCAGCAGGATGCGAGGCCCGCCCAAGGGCCGAAGCAGACGCTGGGAACCGCAAGAGGGCGCTGCTGCCGTTTCCCGAACAGAGAGCGTGTAGGGCTTGAATCATCAGAAAGGACATGGACAAATGAAAGACATTACCAAGTATCAGGGCGTTATCCCGGCCTTCTATGCCTGCTACGACGCAGAGGGCAATATCTCCACCGAGGGCGTCAAGGCGCTGACCCGCCATCTGATCGCAAAGGGCGTCAAGGGCGTGTATGTGGGCGGCTCCTCCGGTGAGTGCATCTATCAGCACGTCGATGAGCGCAAGGCCGTGCTGGAAGCCGTCATGAGTGAAGCCAAAGGCAAACTGACCGTCATCGCACACGTCGGCTGCAACAACACCGCCGACAGCGTCGAGCTGGCCCGCCACGCCGAGAGCGTGGGCGTGGATGCCATTGCATCGATCCCGCCCATCTACTTCCATCTGCCGGAGTATGCCATCGCCAAGTATTGGAACGAGATGTCGGCGGCGGCTCCCAACACCGAGTTCGTCATCTACAACATCCCCCAGCTGGCCGGCACCGGCCTGACCATGAGCCTGCTGCGCGAGATGCTCAAGAACCCCAACGTCGTTGCCGTCAAGAACAGCTCCATGCCCACCCAGGACATCCAGATGTTCAAGGATGCCGGCATTGCCGCCCGTGGCGAGGGCAATTTCGTGGTCTTCAACGGCCCGGATGAGCAGTTCGTCTCCGGCCGCGTCATCGGCGCGGACGGCGGCATCGGCGGCACCTATGCCGTCATGCCGGAGCTGTATCTGGCCATGAACGAGCACGTCAACAAGGGCGAGATCGAAGCTGCCCGCGCCATTCAGTACGACGCCGACCGCATCATTTATAAGATGTGCGAAGCCCACGGCAACCTCTACGCGGTGCAGAAGGAGATCCTGCGCCGGATGTACGGTCTTGAGCTGGGCGGCGTCCGCGAGCCGATGCCCGGCCTCATCCCGGAAGATGAGCCCATCGTCGCCGAAGCACAGGCCATGATCGAAGCTGCCATCGCAAAACTCTGAAAAATCAAAAAGCGCCCCCTCTCCGTCTCTCAATGAGGGGGAGAGGGCAGGCGCTCTTTGTGCTTCTGTTAAAAAAACACTTGGTTAGGAGAAAATCAACATGATCTGCGACGCACTGGAGCACCTGAACCGTTATCGCGGGCTCCACCGGAACCTTGACACCGCCATCGACTATCTTACCGCCTACCATGTGGCCCGCGATTTGTACGATCTGCCGCTGGGCCGTACCGAGGTGGACGGCGAGAACGTCTTCATCAATGTGATGGAGGCCGATTTGAGCCCCGACAGCACCCGCCTCGAATACCACAAAAAGTACGCTGACCTTCAAATCGATTTGACCGGCGGCGAGGGCTGGGGCTATACGACTCTGCCCGGCGAAGAGGCAGGGGAGTTCACGGGGGATATTGGTTTCAGGACCAGTCCGGATGCCGTCAGCGGCACGCTGGGCGAGGGGCGGTTCGTCCTGTTTTTCCCCGGCGAGCTGCACAAGCCCGGCGTGGCACGCCCCGGCTGTGCTCATGTGCGCAAAGCGGTCATCAAGATCAGGATGGAGGATTGATGGATATGGAGAAAGAAAAACTGTTTGAGCAGATCAAAGGCGGCCTCATCGTCTCCTGTCAGGCACTTGAGACGGAGCCTCTTTACACCAAAGAGGGCGGCGTCATGCCCCTGATGGCGAAAGCTGCCGCCATGAGCGGAGCCGTGGGCATCCGCGCCAACACCGTCCGCGACATCACCCAGATCAAACAGGTGGTGGACCTGCCGGTCATCGGCATCATCAAAAAGGATTACCCCGGCACGCCGATGTACATCACCGTCACGATGCAGGAGGTCGATAAGCTCGTCGCCTGCGGCGTGGACATTCTGGCCGTGCAGGGCACC
>OKYG01000148.1_pt1 | contig 27095 bp, 20 predicted proteins | sample 1608231 | NCBI WGS metagenome assembly OKYG01 (sample SAMN02674792, study PRJEB24791) | human gut metagenome, SKBSTL006 | isolation source: stool | host: Homo sapiens | place: USA
GTGCTCTTCCGATCTCAGACGTTGCCGCAGCCTACGATTCCCCAGTTGACGGTTTTCATGGGCTATCGTTCGGTTGAATGGAGGTAAGCCGCGAGTTTGCGCACGGCGCGGGCGCGGTGCGAAACGGCGTTTTTCTCTTCGGTCGTCATCTCGGCGAAGGTCTTCGTGTAGCCGTCGGGAACGAACAGCGGGTCGTAGCCGAAGCCGTAGTCCCCGGCCAGCCGCTCAAAGGCGACGCGGCCCGGGCATTCGCCCCGGCAGGTGAGGTGCTGGCCGGTGGGCAGGATGAAGCAGACCGCCGCCACGAACTTCGCGCCGCGCTGCCCCGCCGGGACGTCCTTCATCTTCTCGAGGAGCTTATCGTTGTTGGCCTCGTCGTCGCCGTGATGACCGCAGTAGCGGGCGCTGTAGACGCCGGGGGCGCCGTCCAGCGCGTCCACGCAGAGGCCGGAATCGTCGGCGATGGTGGGCAGGCCGCTGGCCTTGCAGATGGTCTCGGCCTTGATGAGGGCATTGGCCTCAAAGGTAGTGCCGGTCTCGTCCGGCTCGATGGTGATGCCAAGCTCCTTCTGGCTGACCACTTCGTGGCCCTGAGCCTCGAGGATGCGCCGCAGCTCGCGGAGCTTTCCGGCGTTGCCGGTGGCTGCACAAATTCTCATTGGGGTTACTCCCTTTCTATGTCTGCCGCTCCCTGCCCTTGGCAGCGGAGCACTACAGTCTCCGATAAATCAGGCTTTGCTCATCCAGCGTGGGCCTGCCCGGCGCGCCAGTGCCTCTCCCTTTGGGAGAGGTGGCACCGCAGGTGACGGAGAGGGCTTAATGCTTCCATCCCGTGCGGGGGATGAGCTCTTCCACAAAGCCCTCCGGGGTGAAGGGGATGAGGTCGTCGATGCCCTCGCCCACGCCGATGAACCGCACCGGCAGACCGAGGCGCTGCTTGACGGCCACCACGCAGCCGCCCTTGGCCGTGCCGTCGAGCTTGGTCAGGATGATGCCGGTGGCGTCCGCAGCCTTGCAGAATTCCTTCGCCTGGCTGATGGCGTTCTGGCCCGTGATGGCGTCCAGCACCAGCAGGGTCTCGAGGCTGGCTTCGGGAGCGGCCTTTCTGACGCTGCGGCTGATCTTGGACAGCTCGCTCATCAGGTTCGACTTGTTGTGGAGACGTCCGGCCGTATCGGCGATGACCATGTCATAGCCCCGGGCGGTGGCAGACTTCACGGTGTCGAAGATGACAGCGGCGGGGTCTGCGCCCTCGCCGGCCTTGACGATCGGCACACCGGCGCGGCCCGCCCAGATCTCCAGCTGCTCGCTGGCAGCGGCGCGGAAGGTGTCGCCTGCGGCCAGCATGACCTTTTTGCCCTGACGGGTGTAGTAGTCGGCAAGCTTTGCGATGCTGGTGGTCTTGCCCACGCCGTTGACGCCGATGACGAGGATAACGGCGGGATGGCCGTCCAGCGCCATTTCGGTCTCCGGGCGCATCTCGTCGGCGATGATGTCGCGCAGAGCGTCAGCCGCCTGTTCGCCGGTCTTGAGGCCCTTTTCCTGCACGCGGTCACGGAGGGTGTCCACCAGCTTCATGGCGACGTCGCCGCCCACATCGGCGAGGATGAGCTGTTCTTCCAGCTCATCGTAGAGGTCGTCGTCGATCTTGCTGCCGGTGAGGGTGTTCAGGATGTTGCCCCAAAAGCCCGTGCGGGTCTTTTCGAGGCCGTCTTTCATTTTGTCCTTTTCTTTTTTGCCAAATCCAAAGAGTCCCATGGGTTCTCTCCTTAATATGTTTTGTTGGGGGATAACCTCTCCGTCACGGCTGACGCCGTGCCATTGTCCGGGTTGCGGCACCCAGCATCCGCTTCGCTTTGCTTGCGTATTGCTGACCGCGGCCCCAACAACTCCTCCCTGTTTCCGCCACTGGCGGCGGTCGTCGTCGTTGCTCCTACCGAGGGGAGGCTTTGGCATTTCGGAAAGCTTTTCCTCTTCGCCAGAGGCTCCCCTACCAGGGGAGCTGTCTGCGAAGCAGACTGAGAGGTTGGACGAAGGGAAGCCTGTCCGTGAAGCATTGACGGAGAGGTTCAATTCCATCTTATTATACCTACGAAACCAGTTCCGCGTCAACCTGTTCCAAATCGAGTTTGAGCAGTTTGGAGACGCCGTCCTCCTGCATGGTGACGCCGTAGAGGACGTTGGCGGCCTCCATGGTGCCGCGGCGGTGGGTGATGACGATGAACTGGGTCTTGTCGCTCACCCGGCGCAGGTACTGCGCGAAGCGGACGACGTTGGCGTCATCCAGCGCGGCCTCGATCTCGTCGAGGATGCAGAAGGGCGCGGGGTTGACGGCGAGGATGGCGAAATAGATGCTGATGGCCACCAGCGCCTGCTCACCGCCGGACAGGGCTTCCAGATTCTTGATGACCTTGCCCGGCGGGGCCACCCGGATGCCGATGCCGCAGGAGAGCACGTCGCTCTCATCTTCCAGCACAAGGCTGGCCTCGCCGCCGCCAAACAGCTCGGTAAAGACACGGCCAAAGTTCTCGTTGATGGCCCGGAAGCTGTCGGTGAAGATGTCTTTCATCTGGCCCGACAGGCTGGTGATCATTCTGGTCAGCTCGTTCCTGCTGCCCTCGACGTCCTCCACCTGAGCGCGGAGGGTGTCGTAGCGGGCCTTGACCTCCTGATACTCCTCGATGGCGCTGACGTTGACATTGCCCAAAGCGCGTATCTTTCCCCGCAGGTCGGCCACCTGCGCCCGGAGGACGTTCACGTTCTCGAACTCCACGCAGAGCTCTTCGGCCTGAGAGAGGGTCAGCTGGTACTCGTCCCAGAGCTTCGCGGCCATCTGGTCGTATTCGCCCTCGGCGGCGGCTTTCCGCTCCGCCAGACGGGCCATCTCGCGGCCCGTCTCTTCCCGCTCATCGGCGGCGGCGCGGCCTTTTGCAAGAGCCTCCGTCTCGTCCTTCTGGCAGAGCAGGCGCTTCTCGGTGGCCTCGCGGATCTCGGCCTCTTTTGCCGCGATGAGCGCGGTGCTGTCGGTCTTGGCCCGGCGGATGGCCTCGATCTTCTCCTGACAGGCCCCGCTGCGGGCGGCGAGGGCTGTGAGGCTCTCTTCCAGCGCGGCGCGGCGGCTCTCGGCGTCTCTGGCCTGTTTTTCCAGCGCTTCGATCTGACTGCGGGCCAGTTCGGCGTCCTTCTGACGGGCCAGCTGCTCCATCCGCTTGGCGCTCAGGCGCTCGGCGAGGCTCCTCTGCTGTGCAAGGAAGGCGTCGTCGCCCTCGGCGATGCGTTCCAGCTCGGCCGTCCGCGTCTCGATGTCGGCGGCAAGGGCTTCTTCCTGCTTTGCGGCGTCTTCGGCACGGGCGCGGGCGGCGTCCAGCTGGGCTTTCCGCCGCTCCATCTCATCCTGACGCCCGGCCAGTGCCGCTTCCGACTGCTCCACAGCCGCCTCGAGGCGTTTCTGTTCGGCCTCGGCGCGGATGCGGTCATTGGCCGCCGTAATGATCTCGCTCTCGGTGGCGGTCAGCTCTGCGGCCAGCGCATCCACCTGCGTTTTCAGCTCGTCGGTGCGGTCCTGCGCCGCGAGGCAGTCCTTCTGGAGTTTGGCGGCTCTGACGCGCAGCTCTTCCATCTCCTGCTTGCGGGTAAAGAGGCCCGCTGACCGCTGGACGCTGCCGCCGGTGAAGCTGCCGCCCGCGTTGATGACCTGACCGTCCAGCGTGACCACCTTGTTGTGGTAGCCCAGCTCCCGGGCCACACGGGAGGCTTCGTTGATGTCGTCCACCACCACGATGCGGCCCAGCAGATTCGACACGATGTTCGCATAGCGGGGGTCGGCCTTCACGAGGCTGGACGCCAGCCGGGCCGAACCGGAGAGATCCCCCCGGAAAAAGCCGGGCTGGACGGTGTCCAGCGGCAGGAAGGTGGCGCGGCCCGCGTTCTCGCTGCGGAGCAGGGCGATGCCGGCCTTGGCGGCGGCTTCGTTCTCCACCACGATGTTCTGCAGCGCGCCGCCCAATGCCGTTTCGATGGCGACTTCCCGCCCCGGCTCGACGCTCAGGATCGACGACACCGGCCCGATGATGCCCCGCAGGCGGCGGGCCGACGCGGCCCGCATGACCGTCTTGACCGAGTTCTGGTAGCCGTCCATGTTCTTTTCCAGCTCTTTCAGAACGCCGAGGCGCTGACGGGCGGCGTCCAGTTCACGGCCAAGCTTCTGCTCGGCGGCATCGGCCTCATTGAGGGCGGCGCGGCGGCCTTTCAGCTTGAGCTCCACACCGGCCTTCACGTTTGCCAGCTGCTTTTCGTTCTCGGCCAGCACCTTCCGGTACTCGATGGTATCGGCAAGGTCCTGCTTTGCCTCGTCCCGCTGGGCCTCGAGGGCCTCGGTGTTCTCGGCGAGGGCGGGCAGCTGCTCCTGCGCGGCCTGCGCGGCGGCTTCGGCGGCGGCTTTCGCCACCTGTGCCTCGGTACGCTTCGCCGTCAGGTCGGCCGCCTCGGCCCGCAGGATGTCCCGGCGGGCGCCGCTGGCGTTGTTCTCGCTGGTCAGACGCAGCAGTTCCGCGTCCAGCTCGGCCAGCTCTGCGGCCAGCTTCTCCCCTGCCGCTGCCATGGACCGGGCCACGGCGCGGTGGCGTTCCAGCGCGGCGGCAGCCTCGGTGCTGTCCTGCTCGCCTGCGGCGATGTCCTCCCGCAGTGCGGCAGCGCTCTCCTCGTTGCGGGCGATGTCGTTTTCCAGCACGGCGATGCGGCTGTCGCTGCCGGAAAGCTCTTCTGTGATGCTGCGAATATCCCCATTCAGGCGCTCGACGGCAATGGTCAGCTGCTGTGCCTGCATACGGATCTTCTCAGCCTCGGCCTCGGCGGCTCTGGCCTCCCGGTCAAACCGCTCATACTCGGCCTGAGCGGTCTCATAGTCCCGCACCTGACGGCGGACGGCCTCCCGGGCGCGGTGGACGCCGTTGGTCCAGAGGGTGACTTCCAGCGTCTTCCGCCGGGCGCTGAGCTCGAGAAAGCGCTGGGCCTTCTCGCTCTCTTTTTCCAGCGGGCCGACCCGGGCTTCCAGCTCGTCGAGGATGTCCCGCAGACGCTCGAGGTTCTCTGCCGCCGCGGCCAGACGCCGCTCCGCCTCGTTTTTGCGGTAGCGGTACTTGGCGATGCCGCAGGCTTCCTCGAAAATTTCGCGGCGCTCACTGCTTTTCGCGGCGACGATCTCCGCGATGCGGCCCTGTCCGATGACGGAGTAGCCGTCCCGGCCGATGCCGGTGTCCAGCAGCAGCTCGTAGATGTCCTTGAGGCGGCAGAGCTGGCCGTTGATGGTGTACTCGCTCTCGCCGGAGCGGTAGTATTTGCGGCCGATGACGGCTTCGTCGGCGTCGATGTCCAGCGTGTGGGCGCTGTTGTCCAGCGTCAGGCGCACCATGGCAAAGCCCATGGCTCCCCGGCGGCGGGTGCCGCCGAAGATGACGTCCTCCATCTTTCCGGCAGCGCGAAGCTGGCGGGAGCTGGTCTCGCCCAGCACCCACCGCACCGCGTCCGACAGATTGGACTTGCCCGAGCCGTTGGGGCCGACGACGCCGGTGACGCCCTCGTCGAAGCGTATCCTGACCTTATCGGGGAAACTCTTGAAACCTTGAATTTCCAGTTCCTTGAACACCATGTTACTTTTCCTTGATGACGCCCAGCAGTTTCAGGGCCTCGCGGGCGGCGTGCTGCTCCGCCATTTTCTTGCTGCGGCCCTCGCCCCGGGCTACGCAGTCCGAGTTGAACCGGACGGCCACCACAAAGTGCTTGTTGTGGTCGGGGCCGGTCTCCTGCTCCACCACATAGCTCAGCTTCTCTTCGGGGTTCTGCTGGACGATCTCCTGCAGGCGGGTCTTGTAGTCGGCCTCGGCGTGCTTGCCCTCGGTGATGAAGGGCAGGATGAAGTTCTTTGCCACCTCCATGCCGCCGTCGAGGTAGAGGGCGGCGATAAGGGCTTCAAAGGCGTCCGACACGACGCTGGGGCGGGTGCGGCCGCCGCAGTGCTCTTCGCCCCGGCCCAGACGCAGGTAATCGCCGAGATTGATCTCCTGAGCGAACTGGAACAGTGCGCCCTCGCTGACGAGGCTGGAGCGGATGCGGGTCAGATCGCCCTCGGGGCGGTCGGCGTAGGCGTGGAACAGATAGTCCGCCGAGACGATCTGCAGCACGCTGTCGCCCAGAAACTCAAGTCGCTCGTTGTGTTTGACGGGCGGGCGGGTCTCGTTGGCGTAGCTGGTGTGGGTGAGTGCCGTTTCCAGCAGCTCCGGGTGCTTGAACTTGTAACCAATAATTGTTTCCAACTGATGGCTCATGTTTTTTTACTCCCTTTTGCGATGTTATTCCTTGGTGGTGTTCAGTTCATCCAGCGCGCTCTGCATGGTGCCGCACAGATCGTTCTCCACGCAGATCTTAGCCTGACGGATGGCGTTCTTGATCCCCTTGGCCTTGGAGGAGCCGTGAGCCTTGATGACCGGCTGCTTTGCGCCCAGGAAGGGTGCGCCGCCGTACTCCTCGCTGTCCATCTGGTGCTTGAGGTCAGACACGCTGTCCTTCAGCAGCAGATAGGCCAGCTTGCCGCCCAGGTTCTTGAGGAACATTCCCTTGAGCATCCCCAGCAGCATCTTGGCGACGCCCTCGGTCAGCTTGAGGATGACGTTGCCGGTGAAGCCGTCGCAGACGACCACGTCCACATCGCCGTTCGGCACGTCACGGGGCTCGATGTTGCCCACAAAGCGGATGCCCGGGATGGTCTTGAGCAGCTGATGGGCTTCTTTCAGCATGGGGGTACCCTTGCTCTCCTCGGCGCCGTTGTTGGCCAGCGCCACGCTGGGGGAGGTGCGGCCCTCCACCTTGTTCACGTAGCAGCTGCCCATGACGGCGAAAGCGGCCAGCATCTCGGGGCGGCACTCGACATTCGCGCCGCAGTCCAGCAGCAGATACGCCTTGTTCTTGGCCGGCACCATGGTGGCCAGCGCCGGGCGCTTGATGCCCCGCAGGGTGCGGACGATGAGGCTTGCGCCCACATGGAGCGCGCCGGTGCTGCCGGCGGAGACGAAGGCGTCGCCTTTGCCCTCTTTGAGCATATTCAGGCCCACGACGATGGAGGAATCCTTCTTCGTGCGGATGGCCCTGGCCGGCTCGTCGCACATCTCAATGGCCTCAGTGCAGTTCACCAGCTCGATGCCGTCCAGAGAGATGTTGTTGTCGGCGGCGGTCTTTCGGACAAGGGCCTCGTCGCCCACGCCGATGAGCTGGACGCCGTATTCCTTCACGGCAGCAGCCGCGCCTTCCAGCACGGCCAGGGGGGCGTTGTCGCCGCCCATCATATCTACGATGATCTTCATAGGTTTTTCTCCCTTCTTGGGGGATAACCTCTCCGTCACGCCTGCGGCGTGCCACCTCCCCTACCGAGGGGAGGCCTTGGCATTCCGGAAAGCTTTTCCTCTTCGCCAGAGGCTCCCCTCGGTAGGGGAGCTGTCGAGCGAAGCGAGACTGAGAGGTTGTCCATCTTACAGAGAATTTTCATCCAGCCACTGCTGGAAGCTGGCCACAGCCCGTTCGGCCACGGCCATGTAACGCAGGCGCTTGTCGCGGGGACGCTGGTCCTCCGGCAGCGGGGGCAGGATGCCCATGTTCGCGCCCATGGGCTGGAAGTGCTTGTTCTCGGTGGTGAGATACTGGATGAGCGCACCGCACATGGTGTCGATGGGCGGTGCAGGCAGCTCTTTGCCCTCGAGACGGGCGTAAATGTTCCGCGCCGCCAGCAGGCCGCAGGCCGCGCTCTCCATATAGCCCTCGAAGCCGGTGATCTGGCCTGCAAAGAAGACGTTGGGGTGCTCCTTGAGGCAGAGCCCTGCGCTCAGCACCCGGGGTGCGTCGAGGAAGGTGTTGCGGTGCATGACGCCGTACCGGACGAACTCGGCGTTCTCGAGGCCGGGGATCATGCTGAACACCCGCTTCTGCTCGCCCCATTTCAGGTTTGTCTGGAAACCCACGATGTTATACAGGGTCCGCTCCTTATTTTCGGCCCGGAGCTGGACGTTGGCCCAGGGGCGGTGGCCGGTGCGGGGGTCGATGAGGCCCACCGGGCGCAGGGGGCCGAACCGCATGGTGTCGGCACCCCGGGCGGCCATGATCTCGATGGGCATACAGCCCTCGTAGACCGTAACGGTATCCGCTTTTTTGCCGTGGGCATCGGGGTCGGGCTGTGCGCCCTGCTCTGCGCCCGCGTCGAACTCATGGAGCGGAGCTCGCTCTGCCGAGGCCAGCGCGGCGTGGAATGCCTCATACTCGGCCTTGTTGAAGGGGCAGTTGAGATAGTCGGCCTCGCCCCGGTCGTAACGGGAGGCGGCGAACACCTTCTCATAGTCGAGGCTCTCCGCCGTCACGATGGGGGCCACGGCGTCGTAGAAGTGGAGGCGCTCGTCGCCGGTCAGGCGGCCGATCTCGTCCGCCAGCGCACCGTCCGTCAGGGGGCCGGTGGCCACGAGGATGGGGGTGCTCTCGTCGATGTGCTCCACCCGCTCCCGGTGAACGGTGATGTTCGGCTCAGCCTCCACCATCCGGGTGACTTCGGCGCTGAAGGTGTCGCGGTCCACGGCCAGCGCACCGCCCGCGGCCACGCGGGCCGCCTCGGCGGCGTTCAGGAGCTGACTGCCCATCCGGCGCATCTCCTCTTTCAGCAGGCCGGAGGCGGAGTCCAGACGTTCGGCTTTCAGGCTGTTGGAGCAGATGAGCTCCGCGAAGCCCTCGCTCTTGTGGGCCGGGGAGAAGTGAGTGGGCTTCTGCTCATAGAGCTCCACCTGCACGCCTTTTCCCGCCAGCCAGAGGGCGGCCTCGCAGCCTGCCAGACCGGCACCTAAAACAGTAACTTTATAGTTGCTCATTGTTATCATCTTATCCTTTAGCGGGCTTGCCCTCTCCGTCAGCGCTGCCGCGCTGCCACCTCTCCCAGAGGGAGAGGCACTGGCGAGCCGGTCAAGCCCACGCGGAACGAGCAAAGCCCGATATTTCGAAAACAGTAGTGCCCTGCTGCCTCGATTCACGGCAGCTTGACAAGGTGCGTTGTCCAGAAGCTGCTGGCCTCTGTAGCAAGGCCCGCCCTTTTGCGCCACATCGGGCCTCAGGCGTCCAGTAGGAAGTGGCCCGGCCTGCCAAGGGCTCCCCTCGGTAGGGGAGCTGTCTGCGAAGCAGACTGAGAGGTTTACTCCTTATTTAGTCTTTCTTCGGCACCGGCATCTCAAAGTCGCAGCCCTCTTTTGCGCAGTAGAGCTTGGAGCCCTTGCGGAACAGGGTGGAGCCGCACTTCTCGCACTTGACGGCCACCGGCATATCCCAGGTCATGAAATCGCAGTCGGGGTAGCGCTCACAGCCGTAGTAGATGCGGCCCTTGGCGCTCTTGCGCTCCAGCATACGGCCCTTGCCGCACTTGGGGCAGATGCCGCCGGTGTCCTTCACGAGGCGCTTGGTGCCGCGGCACTCGGGGAAGCCGCTGCAGGCCAGGAACTTGCCGTACTTGCCCACCTTGATGACCATGGGACGGCCGCAGAGGTCGCAGACTTCGCTGGACGGCTCGTCCGGCACCTTGACCTTCTTGCCTTCCATGTTCTTCTCGGCCTGCTCGAGGCTGGCGGCGAAGCCCTTGTAGAAGTCGTCCACGGTCTTGTGCCAGTCCGTCTTGCCGCTCTCGACCTTATCGAGGTTCTTTTCCATCTCTGCCGAGAAATCCACGTCCACGATGTGGGGGAACTGCTCCAGCATCAGGCCGTCCACGGCCCGGCCCAGCAGGGTGGGCTTGAGCTTCTTCTGCTCCCGCTCCACATAGCCGCGGTCGATGATGGTGGTGATGATGGGGGCGTAGGTGGAGGGGCGGCCGATGCCGTTCTCCTCCAGCGCCTTGATGAGGGTGGCTTCGGTGTAGCGGGCGGGGGGCTGGGTGAACTTCTGCTCGCTCTTCAGCTCCCGCAGCTTGAGCACCTGACCCTCCTCGAGGGGAGGAAGGCTGGTCTCCTTCTTTTCCTTCTCGTCGGTGGCCTCTTCGTACAGGGCGGTGAAACCGTCGAAGGTGACCGTGTAGCCGCTGGCCTTGAAGCGGTAGCCGCCGGCATAGACGGTGACGGACACGGTGTCCTGCTGGCAGTCCGCCATCTGGCTGGCCATGAAGCGGCTCCAGATCATCCGGTAGAGCTTGGCGGTATCGCCGCTGATGCTCTTGTCCACCTCGTCGGGGGTCAGGCCCGGCACAGAGGGACGGATGGCCTCATGGGCGTCCTGCGCTGCCGTGGCGCTCTTGGTCTTCCAGGTGCGCTTGTAGGGGCAGATATAGCTCTCGCCGTAGGCCCCGGCGATGTACTCTCTGGCAGCTGCCACAGCCTCGTCGGAGATGCGGAGGCTGTCGGTACGCATATAGGTGATGAGGCCCATGGTGCCGTGGCCGGCGATGTCCACGCCTTCGTACAGGGTCTGGGCAGCCCGCATGGTGCGGGTGGCCGTAAAGCCCAGACGGCGGGATGCCTCCTGCTGCAGGGTGCTGGTGATGAAGGCCGGGGTGGGCTGCTTCGCGCGCTTGCCCTTTTTCAGTTCGCCCACGGTGTACTCGGCCCCCTCGAGGCCCTTTTCGATGGCGCGGGCCTCGGCCTCAGAGTGCGGCAGGAGCTTTTTTCCCTTGTCGTCGGAGGCAAGACGGGCCGTGAAGCTCTTCCGGCCCACACCCAGAGCAGCGTCCACGTTCCAGTATTCCTCGGGCTTGAAGGCTTCGATCTCCTTCTCGCGGTCGTCGATGATGCGGACAGCTACGCTCTGGACGCGGCCCGCCGACAGACCGCGCCGGACTTTCCGCCACAGGAAGGGGCTCAGCTTATAGCCCACCAGACGGTCCAGCACACGGCGGGCCTGCTGGGCGTTGAAGAGGTCTTCGTTGATGGCGCGGGGGTGGGCCATACCCTCCTTCACGCCCTTCTTGGTGATCTCGTCGAAGGTCACGCGGTTGGGCTCGTGGGGGTCGAGGCCCAGAATGTTGGCCAGATGCCAGCTGATGGCTTCGCCTTCACGGTCCGGGTCGGTCGCCAGCAGCACACCGTCGGAGTGCTTGGCCTTGCTCTTCAACTCTTTGATGAGCTTTTCCTTGCCTTTGATGCTGATGTATTGCGGCGCATAGTCATGCTCGATGTCGATGCCCAGCTGGGAGGCGGGCAGATCGCGGATGTGGCCCATGCTGGCCGTAACTTCGTAGTCTTTGCCCAGATATTTGCCGATGGTCTTCGCCTTGGCAGGCGACTCCACGATGACGAGTTTTGCCATTACGTTCTTCTCCTATATATAAATCCTCATCAGCCGCTGCTGCTCGGGCAGGCCCGCCTTCGTACAACCTCTCAGTCTGCTTCGCAGACAAGGCCGGGTTGCGGCACCCAGCATCCGCAGCGCTTCGCTTGCGTCTTGCTGGCCGCTGCCCCAACAACGACTCCCTGCTTCCGTCACTGGCGGCGGTCGTCGTTGTTGCCCCTAGTAGGGGAGCCTCTGGCGAAGAGGCGAGGCTTTCCGATATGCCAAGGCCTCCCCTCCGTAGGGGAGGTGGCATCGCGCAGCGATGACGGAGAGGTTATTCCTCTTTAACTTGCGCTTCCTCCGCGCAGAATATACCGTTTGCCCGGCAGGCAGCTCACCCGGCCCGCAAGCTCGAGCTTCATCAGGACACCCAGCAGCGCCGCCGTGGGCAGGCCGCTCTTGACGCCCAGCTCCTCCACGCCCTGCGCCTTTGCGCCGAGACAGGAGAGCACCAGCCGCTCATTTTCACTCAGGGGCCGGGGCGTCTCCCGGGGTGCCGGGGCCGGTCTTACGGTCTGCAGCCCCAGTGTACCAAATAAATCCGCCGCTGTACAGACCGCTTTTGCACGTCCGTCCCGCAGAAGGGCATTCGTCCCCGCCGAGGCGGGCGAAAAAATGCTGCCCGGCACGGCGAACACCGGCTTACCGTACCGCTCTGCGTGGCCCACGGTGGACATGGTGCCGCTCTTTTCCTTGGCCTCCACCACCACCAGCGCCCCGGAGAGGGCCGCGATGAGGCGGTTGCGCTGCAAAAATCCCACGGCACCCACCGGCTCACTTTCGGGCGGGTACTCGCTGATGACGCAGCCCCGCCTCTCGATGGCCCGGCGGAGTTCCCGGTTGGCAGCGGGATAGGTCCGGTCGATGGGGACGCCCATCACCGCGATGGTGGGGCAGTTCTCCCCTACCGCCGCCCGGTGTCCGGCGCTGTCCAGTCCGTCGGCCAGACCGCTCACGATGATGGCCCCCGCCCGGGCGAGGCCCCGCCCAATATCCTCTGCGGCCCGCAGACCGTATTCGGTGGGCTTCCGGGTCCCCACCATTCCCACAGCGGCAGGCTCATTGAGCCAGCGGGGGTCGCCGGTGCAGTAGAGCACCAGCGGCATATCGGAGATGCGGGAGAAGGCCAGCGGATAGTCCGGGTCGTCATAGGGCAGGATGCGGATGCGCCGGGCCGCGCACCGCCGCGCAAAGGCCCGGTAGTGCTCGGGGGTGTTATCCGGCAGGCAGGCGCGCTGGACGGCGGCAGGTCCGGCAGCGGCGGCGAAGGCGTCGGTGTCCCGGGCCTCCCATGCCTCCTGCGCCCCGCCGAAGGCGTCCAGCACGGCTCCGGCCCGCTGACTGCCCGCGCCCAGCGTCCCCGCCAGCCAGAGCCAGCACAGGAGCGGGTCGGGGGCCGGTTCGGGCGGGAAAAGGCTCAGCTGCCCCTCCCCGGCCCGCATCACAGGCTCTCCTCCCGGAAATGCCAGAGCAGGATGCTGCCCGCGATGCCGGCGTTCAGGCTCTCGACCCGGTCGGTCATGGGGATGCGGACGGTGCCGGTGCAGGCGGCGATGGTCTCATCGGTGAGGCCCTGACCCTCGCTGCCGATGACGACGCAGACGCCGTCCGGATAGCCGGACGCCGCCGCACTCAGGGGCTGGGACTGGTAGAGGGCGGCGGCAAGGCAGGTGATGCCCTTCTCCCGCAGCAGGGCGATGGCCTCGGGCATCTTCCCCGCCTCGATGACGGGGATGCGCACCGCTGCGCCCATGGAGGCCCGAAGGGTCTTGGGCGCAAAGACGCTGGCGCAGCCGTCGCTGAGCAGCACGCCGTCAAAGCCGAAGGCCGCCGCAGAGCGGAGCAGCGTCCCCACGTTGCCGGGGTCCTGCACCCGCTCGAGGGCGAGGTAGCGCCCGCCGGTCTTCACCTCTTCCAAGGTATGCACCGGGGTGCGGAAGACGCCGAACACCCCCTGATGGGTCCCCACGTCAGCCAGCTTATCGGCCACATGGTCTTCCACAAGGTAGTGTTCGCCCGGCAATTCCGAAAGCTCCGGGCATTTTTCCAGCGCCGACTCGGTGCAGAAGAGGGTCTCCAGCTCTGCGCCCCGGCAAAGCTCGGGGCAGAGCTTCCGCCCCTCGGCCAGAAAGCGGCCCTCGGCCCGGCGGAACGCCCCGCTGGACGCCAGACGGCAGGCGTATTTGACTTTTGCGTTTTCCCGGCTGGTGATCTTCTCCATCCGTCTTTCCTCCAACTACCAAAACATACAAAAAGGACGCCCGCGTATTTGATACGCGCGGGCGTCTTTTTTAAGGTCTATTAGGCGTTCTTCACGGTCTCGACCAGAGCTGCGAAGCTCTTGGGATCGTTGATGGCCATCTCGCTGAGCATCTTGCGGTTCAGCTCGATGCCAGCCTTCTTCAGGCCAGCCATGAAGCTGGAGTAGTTCATGCCCAGAGGACGGACAGCGTTGTTGATGCGGCAGATCCACAGGTTGCGGAACTGGCGCTTCTTCATGCGGCGGCCAGCCAGAGCGTAGTTGCCGCTCTTCATGACCTGCTGCTTAGCCATCTTAAAGTGCTTGCTCTTGCAGCCGTAGAAGCCCTTGGCCAGCTTCAGCATCTTCTTGCGACGTTTGTGAGTCATGGTTGCGCCCTTAATACGTGCCATTTTTTATATCTCCTTTAGTTCTCTCAGTAGAATGTGTTTGCCTGCGGCTCGCTCTTAGGCGTAGGGCAGCATGCTCTTGATGGTAGCTGCGTTGGTCTTATCAACGTAGCTGGGCTGACGGTAACCACGGGTCAGCTTGGTGGTCTTCTTGGTCAGGATGTGGCTGCGGAATGCATGGCCGCGCTTGATCTTGCCGTTCTTGGTCAGCTTAAAGCGCTTCTTAGCGCCGGAGTGCGTCTTCAGTTTCATCTTAGCCATTTTAGTATCCTCCTAAAATTAGTCCTTATTGGGTTTCGGGATCAGCAGAATGGACATCGTGCGGCCCTCGAGGACCGGCGGCTTATCCATGCTTGCCTGAGGCAGAGCCTCAGCAAAGCGCTTCAGCACGTCAGCACCGAGTGCGCTGTGCGCCATCTCACGGCCGCGGAAACGGATCGAGGCCTTTACCTTGTGGCCAGCGGCCAGGAACTTGGCCGTCTGGTTCAGCTTGGTGTTGAAGTCGTTGGTGTCAATGTTGAGCGAGAGGCGGGTCTCTTTGACTTCGACCACCTTCTGGTTCTTCTTGGCTTCCTTCTCCTTCTTCTGCTGTTCAAAGCGGTACTTGCCGTAATCCAGCACCTTGCACACAGGCGGGACAGCCTGCGGGGCGATCTTGACCAGATCAAGTCCGGCGTCTTCAGCAGCGCGCATGGCCACCTGAATGCTGACCACGCCCTTCTGCTCGCCGTCGGCTCCGATCAGGCGAACCTCACGGTCACGGATCTGACCGTTGATCTCCAGTTCCTTCGACTTTCCAGCGGTAGCGATAATGAATGCACCTCCAAACAATAGTCCATAGTGTTGCGTTTTTTGGCATAGAAAACGCGGCCGCCCCAGTTTCGGGACAGCCGCGCGAAATTCACTCAAGAGCGCGATTCGGTCTTCAAGACGAATCGGTTCAGGGTATAGCCCGGGGGTCCTTACCCCTCAAGGCGAGCGCGGCACAGGCCGTAGCTGCTTTCTTTACTCGGATATTCTACCACACCCCAGGGAGGCTGTCAAGCATTTTTATGCGGGAATTTGAAATTTTATGTTTAGGGGCGGCTTCAAGGCTCTCCCTTTGGGAGAGCTGGCGCGAAGCGCCTGAGAGGGCAAGCCCGGCACGACAGAGCCGACACATGGCGATAGGCCGGCTCTTTGTCAGAGCGATCCTATCGCTGTGCCTGTGCTTCTCTGTCAGCATCCTTGCCCTCTCCGTCACCTTCGGTGACACCTCTCCCAAAGGGAGAGGCTTTGCGCCCTGCTTTCTTATTTATACCTCTATCAGCTCCCCCAGCTCCAGCGAATATATCCCTTTATATGTCACCCGCCGGGGGGCGAAGCGCTTCTCAATGGCCCTGGCGTAGAGCTCCAGCTGAGCGCGGTAGGCGCGGACGAAGTCGGCAGGGGTCTTGCGGCGGTCCGTCTTGTAGTCCAGAAGCTCGAGGTGGTCGGGGTAGATGAGGACGATGTCCGCGATGCCCTGCACCAGCACCCCGGCGTCGGCGGCAGGGCCGTCGGGCAGGGCGCGGCCCTGGGCAGCCATGACCTCGGCGGCGGGCAGCGACGTGATAAAAGCCAACTCCCGCAGCACATCCTCTGCCCCGCAGATGCGGCGGAACGCCTCGCTGCGCACAAAGCGGAGTATCTTATAGACATCCAGCTTCCCGGCAATGACGGGGAGCGTGAGCTGCGCCGCCGCCTGACGCTCCCGTTCGGCGCGGACGGCATCCAGAACGGCGTCGTCCTCTGCGTCCCGCACAGCGGCCAGCGCCCCGAAGTCGGCGTGCTCGAGGAAGGCATGGAGAGCCGTACCCATCTCGGCGGCGGTGAGGCCGTCCTTCGAGAGGAAGCCCGGGCGCTCAAGGGTGGTCTGCTCCGCAGCGTGGACGAGGCTGGTCACGCTGACCTTGGCCGGGATGTCCGCCAGTGCTGCCGCCGGATACCGCCAGCCGAAGCCCTGCCGCAGCGTCTCCACAAGGGCCGGGTCGGCCTCGGGCCGGGTTGGCTCTTCCGCCTCGGCGGGGGCTTCTTCGGGCGGGAGGACATCGGCCTGCACTGTGAGGGTGATGGTGCTCCCGGTGTCCGCAAAGGGCAGCTCGAGGTTCCCGGCCAGACGGCGGAGAGGCCCGCCGTTGGGGTGGACGAGGAGCGCCGCCCGCAGCCAGTCGGCGAAGCTGCCTGCCTGAGCGTTCAGGGTCTCCCCCGCCCCGGCGGCGAGGAAGGCGGCAGCTTTGGCGAAGGGGTTGGACGTCCGGCCGATGCCCAGCGGCACCGTCAGGATCAGCTTATCCTGCGCCCGGGTGAGGGCCACATACAAAAGCCGCATCTGCTCGCTCCGCATCTCGGCGGCGTGAACGGTGGAGAGGGCGGTGTAGGCCGCCGTCTTATAGGCCCCCTCGCCGCCCTCGGGACGGAGACGGAGGCCCGCGCCCCAGACGCGGTGGAGCAGGACGGGCTGGCGAGTGTCGGCAGCGTTGAACTGCCGGGCCGTGTCGGCCACGAACACCACCGGGAACTGCAAGCCCTTGGAGCGGTGGATGGTCATGATGGTGACGCAGCCGGGCCGCGCCCCGCCGGGGGCAGTCTCCTGCCCGGTGGAGCCCGCCAGCGTGGCCGCATCGATGGCACGGACGAGGGCCGAGATGCCGCCCGCGCCCGCCCCGGCGCAGAAGGAGGCGAAACGCCGCGCGTCCTCCCGGCGGCGCTGGCCGTTCTCCATGGCACCGAGGGCGGCGAGGTAGCCGGTGGAGACAAAGATTTCTTCCAGCAGTTCCTCCACCGGCACGCTCCGGGCCATCCGGCGCAGGGCCGTCAGACGCCGGTAGAACGCCTGCACCCGGCGGGTGAAGTCATCCTCCGCCCCGCTCTGGACGGCCTGTAAAACTGCGCCGTAGAGGCTGATGCGGGTGTGCTGATCGGGTGTCTGCGCTCCGGCCCGGAGGCGGACGAGGTCGTCGTCCGTAAAGCCGAACATCGGCCCCAGCATGGCGGCAGCGAGATAGATGTCCTGCGCGGGGTTGTCGATGACCCGCAGCAGGGCGATGAGGGGGCGGATGTGGGGCGCGTCCAGCAGGTTCTCCCGGGCGTCGGCGTAGACCGGGATGCCCCGGGCCGTCAGGGCCTCGGCGTAGGCTGGAAAGTCGCCTCTCGCCGCCAGCAGGACACAGCAGTCCTCGTACTGCACCGGGCGGGTGGTGCCGCCGTCCCGCACCGGCTCACCGGAAGCCACCATCGCCTCGATGCGGCCGGCGATATATTTTGCGTCCGTCTCGGCGGCATCGTCGGGCAGGAAGTGGGCCTCCACGCTGCCCTCGTACGCGCCGGGTGCGCCGCAGACGAGGCGCTGTCCGTCGCCGTAGGCCGTGTCGCCCAGAGCGGGCGTCATGAGCTGTTCGAAGATAAAGTTGATGCCCGCCACCACCTGCGGGGCAGAGCGGAAGTTGGCGTCCAGCGCCAGCATGGCGTTCTCGCCGGGCTGGCCGTCTTCGGGGCGGGGGCGGGCTTCGCCGCCGGGCAGGAGGGGCCAGCTCTCCAGCTTTTCCCGGAAGATGCTGGGGTCCGCCTGACGGAAGCGGTAGATGCTCTGCTTTAAGTCGCCCACGAGGAAGAGGTCATCCCCTGCCGGGCTGGCCAGACAGCGGTAAAGGGCGTCCTGCAGGGCGTTCGTGTCCTGATACTCGTCCACCATGACGGCGGCGTAGCCCTGCCGGATGCCCTGACACAGCTCAGTGGGCTGGCCGTCGGCGTCCCGCAGGAGCCGCAGGGCCAGATGCTCAAAGTCGCTGAATTCCAACAGCCGCCGCTCCCGCTTCCGGGCCGCAAAGCGGGCGTCAAAGTCCCGCACGGCGGCAAAGAGGGCGCGGAGGCAGGGTTCGGCGGCGCGGCGGTCAAGCTCGGCTTCGTCGAGGCTGCAACTGATGAGGTCTTCGATCTTCTCAAAGAGCTTCGCGGCCTCGTCGGCCCGGGTCTTGACGGCGTCCTTGTGCTCACCGGTGAGCCGCTTTTTCATATTTTTGAGGCCGGGGGCCTGTTCCATGCCGAGGACGTAGGGCGTCAGCCTGTCGTAGAGGGGCGTCCATTCCCCCGCCCCGGCCAGACGCTCCACCTCGCCCAGCAGGGCGGCGGAGTTTTCCAGCCGCTCGAGGGGTTCGGCGAACTTCTCGTTCACTGCCGCCACGGCCTTTTCCTTGGCGGCAGGGGTCTTCTTGCTGGCCTCGGCGTCGGCCTGAGCTGTCACGAAGTCCGCCTTGCAGTCGTTCAGCGCGGCGCAGAGCAGCTCCTTCGCAGCCCGGGCAGAGCGGGCGGCCTCCTGCATCAGAATATCATGCCAGCAGGTGCGGGCAAAGCCGTTCTCGTCCTGCCACGGGGCCAGCATCTCGTCCAGCTTTTTATCGTAGTCCGGCAGGGCGCGGAGGAAGTCATAGACCTGCAAAACCGCCTCCCCCGCCGCCTTGTCGGTGCGGCCCTTGCCGTAGAGGTCGGCAAAGGCGCAGAAGTCCGCATCCTGATAGGCCGCTTCCAGCGTCTCGGAGAGGGCCGCGTTCCGCAGCATCTCCACGCTGCCGGGGTCGGCAGGGGTGAAGTCCGGCGGGATGTCCAGCGCCTGAAAGTGCTTGTGGAGCAGGTCGAGGCAGAAGGCGTCGATGGTGCAGATGGGGGCTCTCTGCAGCAGCATCCGCTGGCGGCGGAGGGCCGTGTTGCCCGGCTCTGCCTGACTGCGGCGGAGCAGCGCCTGCCCGATGCGGGCGCGGAGCTCTGCGGCGGCGGCGTTGGTGAAGGTGACGATGAGGAGCCGGTCGGCGTCCACGGGATGTTCCGGGTCGGTGATGAGCCGGACGGCCCGCTCCGTCAGGACAGCGGTCTTGCCGCTGCCGGCGGCGGCGCTCACCAGCAGCGCACCGCCCCGGTCATCGATGGCGGCACGCTGGGCCGGGGTCCATTTTGTCTCGCTCACTGGTCTTCCTCCTTTTTCTCTTCCGGTTCAAACGGCTTTGCAGGGGCGTCCAGCGCCCGCTCTCCGATGCCGTCCTCATGGCAGCAGATGAAGCCGTAGTCACACCACCGGCAGGGGCTGCGGCCCGTGACCAGCGGCTCGGCGGCGATGCAGCCGCTGTAGAGCTGTTCGCCCATCCGGGTCACGAGGTCGTCCAGATGGAGCTGGATGCGGGAGAGCTTGGCCTTGTCGGCGCGTTTCTCTTTCTGGTAGGGACTGGGTACACCGCCCCGGAAGCTGAAGGGCAGATACCGCCCCGTCTCCTCGGCGTCCATGGCGTCAAAGACCTTCTGCTCGTCCCGGACGAGGCCGTCCAACTTGTATTCCATGCTCCGGGCGGCCTTGCCCCGGGTGGTCGTCTCGGGGGCCGGGTCGGCCAGCAGATACAGCACACCCGCAGGTTCTGCCCCGGTGAATCGTCCGTCGGCGTCCCGGGTCAGGCTGAACAGGTAGAGCAGCATCTGACAGTCGAGGCCGCAGTAGACTTCCCGCAGGTCGAGCTTTTTCGTGCCGGTCTTATAGTCCACCACCCGCACCCAGCGGGTGCCGTCGTCCTCGATCCACTCGTCGGCGCGGTCCACAGTGCCGATGAGCTGCACCGTCCGGCCATCCGAGAGGCGGTAGGTCTGGCCCCGCACGGCGTCCTCGCCGGGGCCGATCTTCAGCTCACAGGCCACCGGTTTGAAGCTGGACTGGCGCTGCTCGTCCCGCAGGTAGCACAGCAGGCCCGTCATGCTCTTTTTGAGGCGGGAGAGCAGATAGGCGAAGCGGGCCGTGTCCTCGGGGAGGTAGCGCTTTGCGTACTCATCCACGAGAAGCCCGGCCAGCGCCGCCATGGCCTCGTCGTCGAGGTCGAGGAAGGGTCTCAGTCCTGCGCAGGGGTTGTCAGGGCCGGGGTGGGGGTCGAGGGCCATCTGGAGCACCCAGTGCATGAGGGTGCCGCTCTGGTCGGCGGAAAGCTCGGCCCGCTTCCGGGGGCGCAGCCCCAGCACGTACTGCAAAAAGTAGCCGTAGCGGCAGGTGTAGTATTTTTCGAGCTGACTGGGCGAGATGCGGAGCCGCCGGCCCAGCAGCGTTTCCAGCGCCTCGAGGTCGCTGACCTGACGGGGGCTGCGGCCCGCCATCCGGCGCAGGAGGGCGAGGCCCTCGGGTTCTGCCCCGCCGGGGGCACGAAGGGCCTCGGTGAGGCTGGCGCGCTCGGTCTCCGTCAGGGGCCAGCCGCCGCCCAGCACGTCGAGGCCGTCGGCGGCAGTGGCGGCAAGGTCGGTCAGGTCGAGTTCCGGCGCACCCGGTCTCAGCACGTCCACGATGGGCTCGAGGGCGGCGCAGAGGGTCTGGCCCTGCCCCTTCGGCCAGCTGAGCCAGAGGCCTCTGGCCGGGGCGGTGAGGGCCTTATAAAAGCAGACCTGCTCGCGGACCACCCGGTTCTCGAAGCAGTCCGGAAGTTCGATCTCCTGCGCCATCAGGGCGTCGCGGTCGGCGTGGGTCAGCAGGCCCGTCTCGCCGGGCGCGGCGGGGAATTCGCCCTCGGAGAGGCCCAGCACAAAGACATAGTCCGGTGCGTCAAGGCGCATCTTGCCTGCGCTGGCCAGCACCACGGCGTCCAGCGTCTGGGGGATGTGGCCGAGGTCGGACGAGCGCAGCAGCAGCCCGAACAGCTCTTCGTACTCGGGGATGGTGACGCTCTGGCCGCCCAGCAGGCCTGCCATCTCGTCCAGCAGTCCCATGACCACGTTCCACTCCCGGGCGGCTTCCTCGGCGGCGGGGATGCCCCGCTCAGCCCGGATGGCCTCCACCTGCGCGGCCTGAGCGTCCTCCGCGCCCAGCTCCTTCAGACAGAAGTAGAGGGCGCGGCTCATCTGCTCGGCGTTGGCAGAGCGGAGTTTCGCGCGCAGGCCGTCGGCGGCGGTGATGAGAAGGGCGCGGGCCTTTTCGGCCCGGGCGAGGTTTTCTCTGTCCTCGTCGGTGGGTTCCACATCGCCGAAGCCCCGGGGGTTCTTCTCGAAGGGCGCGCGCCATGCCGCCGCGTTGGGCGACCAGGTGTAGGCGTAGTTCTCAAGGGCGCAGACCTCTTCCTCGGTGAGGGCGCAGAGGCCGGTCTTGGCCAGCGTGGTGAGCTGTTCCGTCAGCTCTGCACCCCGGGCAATGGCCAGCAGACACCGCACCGCAGTGGCCGGGGCGCTGAACTCGGGCGTCGTCGGCTCGTCGCAGTAGAGGGGGATGTCCGCCATCCGGAACTCGTACTTCACGGCGGCGCGGTATTTCGAGATGTCGCGGCAGACCACCGCCACCTTCCCGCAGCGGACGCCCTGCCGCATGAGGCGGCGGATGGCGGCAGCGGCGGCGCGGGCTTCTTCCTCCCGGCTGGGAGCGGCGAATAATTTTATCTCCGGACAGGCCGGAGGCGGGTCACACCGGCCTGCGGCCAGCAGCTGAGCCGCAGCGGCAAGGCCGGGGGCGTCGGCGTGGCGCACATCCCGGCGCAGCAGTTCCGGCACGGCCACATCAGTGCCGTTCCGGCGGGCCAGCTGGCGCAGCTGGGCCGCCACCTGCTTCGCGCCGGAGAAAAGGCTCATGTCCCCCGGCACGAGAGGGGTGCCGTCGTCGCAGAGGGCCACCGTCACGGTGGGCAGCGAGGCCAGCAGGGCGCCCATCAGCCGCTTTTTCGGGGCGTTGAAGGTGTCGAACTCGTCGATAAAGACGGCCCTGTCCCGCAGGAACTCCGGCAGTTCGCCCCGGGCCAGTGCGGCCTCGAGGCGGGATGCGGCCAGCTCCAGCCGGTCGGAGGGGTCCATGCCTGTCCCGGCCAACAGGGTCTCGTAGCCCTGAAAGATGAGGGCCAGTTCGCTGAGCTTGGCGCTGTCGGTGCCGCAGTCCTGTGCCAGCTCATAGAGCTGCCGGCCCGAGAGACCCGCGCTCTTGAGCTCGTCGATGGTCTCGGCGGCCATCTGGCAGAAGGCGGCCGAGCGGCGGTGGCGGTAGTAGTAGTGGACATTGTCCTGCAGTTCCTCGAGGGCGCGGCGCACCAGCACGGCCCGGCCCGCGTCGCTGAGGGTCTGGACGGCAGAGCCGCCCTCCGCCGACAGGATATGCTCGGCGAGGCTGGTGAAGGAAAAGCTCTCCACCAGTCCGCTCAGCGCGTCGCCCAGCTCCCGGTGGATGCGGCCCTCGGTGGACGAGGTGAACTGCTCCGGCACCAGCAGGATGCTCTTCTCCCCCGCCTCGGCCCGCGCCCGGATGCGCTGGTACAGCAGGGTGGTCTTTCCGCTGCCGGAGCCGCCTAAAAGTAGTTTTAACATGGTGAATCTCTCCGTTGGGTCAGTTTTTTATCGTGGGAGGCTTGCCCTCATTTTTCTATCATTGTACCACAAAATTGCAGCGACATCTATTCTGTGGTACAATGAAGAAAAAATCATCTCAGAAAGAGGACACCTGCATGAAAATTTTAGCAGTAGATTACGGCGACAGCCGCACCGGCCTCGCCACCTGCGACCGCACCGAGTTCCTGACTTCCCCCATCACCCCTCAGATCACTGTTAAGGCCCGGGACAAAGTTGCCGCCAGGGTCTGCGAGGTGGCAAAGGAGATCGAAGCCGAGCTCATCGTCATCGGCCTGCCGCTGAACATGGACGGCACCGAGGGCGAGCGCGCCCGCAAGAGCCGCAAGCTGGCCAAAACCGTTGAGATCTGGAGCGGCCTGCCCGTCCGGATGTGGGACGAGCGCCAGACCACCTGCGCCGCTGCTGACCTCCTCGACGAGAGCGGCACCTTCGGCGCGAAGCGGAAAAGCATCCTCGACTCGGTAAGTGCGACGGTGATATTGGACGACTACATCCAGTGGCGGAAGGAGCATCCGGGGGAGGTCTGAACGCCCCCGCCGCCCCTGTGGCAAAGTTTCTTTGCGAAGTCCGGACAGTTTGTTGCAAAGTCCACAGAAAATCGTCGTTTTCCGGTTTGTTTTCACAATTTTCCTGAGCCGAATTTGTATAGTTTTCCGGCTTGACAGCACCGGCTCTTCTCCGATAAAATGAGGGTAGAAGAACCCCCTGACCAGATGGCCGGAGAGGGCGCTTCTTCATGAGAAAAAACAACTGGACTCACCAAAACAAAAACGATTGGAGGCGACCCACATGACAAAACTGAGAAAGCTGACTGCCCTGCTTCTGGCCGGTGCACTGACCCTTCTGCTCCTGACCGCCTGCAGCGGTGGCGGCGGTTCTTCCGGCCCGAAGGCCCAAGCCGAAGCCGAAGCCAAGGTGATGGAGGCCATCCGAAGCAACTCCTCCACCAAAAATCTAGAATATGACGTTGGGATGTGCAATATTGCCAAAGACAATCTGGACGCCGAACTGAAAGGCAGCTTCAGAGGGTACAAGGGCTACCACAACGTAAAGATTGATCGGGAAAAATCCACCCTGACCCTCATCGCGCAGTACGATTACAAGGGCACCAAGCTGGACGATCTCATCAAATACATCACTAACGACAGTGGTGCTTCCAGCTTGAACTTTAATCAAGCTGGCCGTTGGACCAAGGTAGGCGTAGCAGCCAAGATCCATCAGGGGCAAACCTACATCGCCATCACTCTACAGGTAAAGACGACCTGACCTGTCCCTTTTCCCTTATAAACGCAGATCACCCGCCAGTTGGCGGGTGATTTTTTTGCAGCTGTCCCACCGCCCGGAGGGCGGAAAACCAGCTTCTTATTCGTATTTCGTAATGCTCACGCTGTTGATGGTGACAGCCTCCGTCGGGCGCTGAGCTTCATCCACGCCGGTCTGGGCGATGGTGATATTGGACGACTACATCCAGTGGCGGAAGGAGCATCCGGGGGAGGTCTAAGATTCCCAAGCGGGTTGTAAATTTTCTGTGCGGCGCTTGACTTCTCCGATAAATCGCGTATACTAGAATCGAGAATGCGAGTGGGTCATGTCCACTCACCCCAAAAAGGAAAAACCCCCTCGGAGATCCTACCTCCAAGGGGGCTTTTCACTTAGTTGGGCTTACGGTCATCATCATGCCGGTCAAGCCACTTGCAAATGATGTGTCCAACAACATCTGCCGCGACCGATACCAAGAATGCGAGTAGATAGGTCATGTTCCCACCCCCTTTCCCATAAGGACTACGGGGATGAACCGCAGTTTCATTATATCATAGATTGTGGCAAAAAGATACCGCAATCGACAGATATAGCAAAAGGGACGCTTCCGCGTCCCTTTCGTTTTTTACTGATACGTTTCAATGCTCACGCTGTTGATGGTGACAGCCTCCGTCGGGCGCTGAGTTTCGTCCACGCCGGTCTGGGCGATGGTGTCCACCACTTCCATCCCTTCGTACACCTGCCCGAAGACGGTGTCGGTGTAGTCGAGGTAGGGTGCGCCGCCCGCTGTCTGGTAGGCGCTCACCACGTCGGCCCGCCAGCCGGCGGCGTTCATCTGGTCGATGAGCTCCTGCGTCACCGAACTGCTGCCCGGCAGGGTCTCCATGACATAGAAGACGCTGGCGCAGTCGCCGGAGGCGTCCGCTGCCGCACAGAGTGCGCCGGAATAGTGGTGGAGCTTATCGGTGGTCTCGGCGGAGAAACGGTTCCCGTTCCAGATGGTGGTGCCTCTGCCGTCCGCGCCCTGCCCGGCCTCCACCACGAAGTCCTTCTCCGCCCGGGTGACGGTCAGGCCGTTGTAAAAGCCCTGCTGAGCCAATGTCGTGAAGTTCTGCACGGCCTGTGGGGCCTCGGTGGAAAAGAGCACTGCTTTGAACACGCCTGCCGAGGTATCGAACACCGCGATGGTGTCCCCCGCCGCCGGGTGGGTGAACTGCAGCTCTGCCGACTCCACCGCCGGGCGGCTGACCGTCTGCACCGTGCCGGCCTTTCCGCCCCGGATGCTGGAGAGGAGATTGTCCGCACTGCACCCGGCCAGAACTGCCGTCAGGGCCAGTGCCGCCATTATTTTTTTCAAGGCTCTCATGATCGGGCCTCCCTGTCCATATATTATAGCAAAGATGGCTTTCCAAAAGCTATCGCTATAGTATACCACATTCCGGCCCGGGAAGCGAGAGGGAAAAGCGTGAAAATTTGTTATTGGATTTCTATGCGAAAAACATCTTGACGAGCGGGCAAAAAAACGCTACACTATAGGCGTACCCGGAACCCACAGCTCAGAAGGAGCAGAGCGGGCAGGGTGTGACAGTTATCCCATTTTTTAGATATTTGACAGGAGAACGTGACTTATGGCAGAAGATATGAACAAGTCCGCCGCTGAGACCGAAGAGGAATATCAGCCCGACCTGATGACCCTCGAGGACGAGGACGGCAATGAGGTCACGTTTGAAGTGATCGACGCTCTGGACCATAAGGGCGTGCATTACCTGGCCGTTGTCGAATACGCCGAGAATGAGGAAGACCTGGACGAGGACGCCCAGCTGGTCATCCTGAGCGTCGGCGAGGACGACGAGGGCGAGTATCTCGACGTGGTCGAGGACGATGAGACCCTGCTGGAAGTCAGCAAGCTGTTCGAGAAGCGTCTGAGCGACCAGTTCGAGATCGAGTGATCTTTCAGCAAAGACTTCCTGCCCGGCGCGATTTGTTGCGGTTTATATGATCCTACTAATCATCCAACGGGAGCTTGGAGTTCGTCGGTGGATTGCAGACCTCCCCGTCATGGGTCGACCATGAAGGCTCGATGAGGAAGCGCGAAACCGGAGACAGAGCACCCACCTGTCCGCAAGGGTAGGTTTGATTGCCGCAGACGACCGGGCGGGATTCTTTATAGGTTTTCAAAAAGGCTCTCGTGCCGTATTTCCTGCCGGCATGAGAGCCTTTTTCTTTTGTCTCTATTCCCCGGTCTCGTCCGTGAACAGGCCCGGGATGCCGCAGACAGCGGCCACACCCACCAGCGTGAACACGATGCGTGACCAGATGGACGCGCTGCCGCCCAGCAGCCAGCCGACGAAGTCGAACTGGAACAGGCCCACAAGACCCCAGTTGATGCCGCCGACGATCATGAGGATGAGACAGATTTTATAAAAGGTCTGCACAAAAAGACCCTCCTTCCTTTGGGCAGTATGCCCGACGGGAAGGAGGGTTATGCATTTTATAGGGTCAGCGCTGCTCGAAAGCCTCTCCCTATGGGAGAGGTGGCATTGCGAAGCAATGACGGAGAGGGCAAGCCCGGCACGAAAGAGCCGCTGTGCAGCGATGGGCAGGCTCTTTGTCAGAGCAATACTATCGCAGTGTCAGAGCTGTTTGGCAGCGGCCTTGCCCTCTCAGGCGCTGCGCGCCAGCTCTCCCAAAGGGAGAGCCTTTGGAGCGCGAGGAAGGAGAAGATAACCATGCAGAATATCGACCTGATCTGCGTCGGCAAGCTCAACGCGAAATACTTCGCCGAGGGCGTGGCCGAATACCAGAAGCGTCTGGCGGCGTTTGCGTCTTTCCGCATCGTCGAGCTGCCGGAAGAAAAAATCGAAGAGAAGAACGCCTCCGACGCCGTGGTGAAAAAGGCGCTGGACAAAGAGGGCAGAGCCATCCTCGGCAGCGTCCGCAGGGGCGCGGCCATCGTCGCCCTGTGCATCGAGGGAAAACAGATCTCCTCCGAGGAGCTGGCGCAGTTCCTCGCCGACCGCGCAAACAGCGGCGCGGGAGACGTGGCCTTCGTCATCGGCTCGTCCCACGGCCTCTCGGACGAGGTCAAGCGCGCGGCGGCGCTCAAGTTCAGCATGGGCCGCATCACGATGCCCCACCAGCTGGCCCGCCTTGTCCTCACCGAACAGATCTACCGCGCCTGCACCATCAACGCGGGGATGAAGTATCATAAATAATTGGACAAATTTTTAAGTTCTGGTATAATAATCTTGATAAGAGGATCGGAGGACGGAACAGGCAGCCGTCGCCCATTGTTAGGAGATGCGGGAATCGTCACCCCGCCTGATTCTCAGAGAAAAGGCCGCTGCAGAAATGCAGCGGCCTTTTTGCGCGGAAAAGGTCAGGCTCTCCTTTGTACAACCTCTCCGTCATCGCTGACGCGATGCCACCTCTCCTTGTAGGAGAGGCCTTGGCAGTCCCCGCAAAGTGAACGGTTTCGCCAGAGGCTCCCCTAC
>OKYG01000329.1_pt1 | contig 16583 bp, 10 predicted proteins | sample 1608231 | NCBI WGS metagenome assembly OKYG01 (sample SAMN02674792, study PRJEB24791) | human gut metagenome, SKBSTL006 | isolation source: stool | host: Homo sapiens | place: USA
CCAGGGACCTCCAGATTATGAGTCTGTTGCTCTAACCAACTGAGCTACAAGTCCGTGCCACAATTTCCTGTTAGCAGGTGCAAAAGTAGTATATTCCCTTGAAACTTGCAAGATTTATCGCCCAAATTTTGATAAAAAGATTTAATTCCCTTATTCGTAAGGATATAAATTGTATTTTTGTGCACCATTAATTAATTTTGCTAAGCCGTATGGCACAAAAAAAACAGGAAACAGCCCTAACAGGGCTTTCGGACAAAGAAGTCCTTATCAGTAGAGAGAAGTATGGGAATAACCTCTTGACACCTCCCAAACGTCCTTCCATGTGGAAACTTTATCTGGAAAAGTTCCGCGACCCGGTTATACGTATTCTTTTAGTCGCAGCATTCTTTTCCTTAGTGATTGCCATTATTGAAAATGAGTATGCGGAAACAATCGGCATTTTCTTTGCTATTTTTCTGGCAACCGGTATCGGATTCTACTTTGAATACGATGCGAATAAGAAGTTTGACTTACTGAACGCTGTAGGCGAAGAAACACCAGTTACAGTAATCAGAAATGGGAAAGTACGGGAAATTCCCCGTAAGGAGATTGTAGTAGGTGATATCGTAGTTTTGAATACCGGTGAGGAGATTCCTGCCGACGGAATCTTGCTGGAAGCTATTTCCCTGCAAGTGAATGAATCCAACTTGACAGGAGAATTAATGGTCAATAAAACCATCCATGAAGAACTATTTGATGAAGAAGCCACTTATCCCAGCAATGAAGTGATGCGTGGCACCACAGTAGTTGACGGACATGGAATAATGAAGGTAGAACGTGTGGGTGATTCCACCGAAATAGGTAAGGTAGCACGTCAGGCCACCGAACAAAGTGAAGAAGAGACTCCATTGAATATCCAATTGACAAAATTGGCGGGTTTCATCGGAAAAATAGGTTTTACCATTGCCACGCTTACCTTTATCGTTTTCACAGCTAAAGACCTTTACTCCTACCTCAGCGTAAATGAAATAACAGACTGGCATGGGTGGATGGCAATAGCCCGCATTGTATTGAAATATTTCATGATGGCTGTCACTTTAATTGTAGTAGCCGTTCCTGAAGGCTTACCGATGAGTGTCACCTTAAGTCTTGCACTAAATATGCGCCGTATGCTGAAAACCAATAATCTGGTACGTAAAATGCATGCTTGTGAAACAATGGGGGCCATTACTGTGATCTGCACCGACAAAACAGGTACATTGACACAAAACCTGATGCAGGTACATGAAGCGAAACTTGATGCCACCAAAGCAGATTTAATAGCTGAAGGGATCAGTGCCAACTCCACAGCTTTCCTTGAAGAAACAGGAGAAAACAAGAAACCATCCGGAGTAGGTAATCCTACTGAAATAGCCTTATTGCTTTGGCTAAATGAACAGGGCAAGAACTATTTGGAATTACGTGAAAATGCAAAAGTTATCAATCAACTTACTTTCTCTACAGAACGTAAGTATATGGCTACATTAGTAGATTCACCTATCCAGCAGAAAAAGGTACTCTATATAAAAGGAGCTCCCGAAATTGTGATGAGAAAATGCAACCTCTCTTCCGAGGAACAGGCTCATTACAATGCCGATCTGCTGGCCTATCAGAACAAGGCAATGCGTACTTTAGGATTAGCTTATAAATTTATCCCCGAAGACTCCGGTAACGATTGTGCCGAACTAGTCAATGAAGGGAATATGATTTTCCTAGGTATCGTAGCTATCAGCGACCCTATTCGTCCGGATGTACCGGAAGCCGTACAGAAATGTCAGTCGGCAGGTATCGGTGTGAAAATTGTTACAGGCGACACCCCGGGAACAGCTACCGAAATTGCCCGCCAAATAGGGCTATGGAAACCTGAAGATACAGACCGGAACCGCATAACAGGGGTAGAGTTTGCTGCATTAAGCGATGAAGAAGCTCTGGACCGCGTACTTGACTTGAAAGTAATGAGTCGTGCGCGTCCTATGGACAAGCAACGTCTGGTCCAACTGTTACAGCAAAAAGGAGCCGTAGTAGCAGTAACCGGAGACGGAACAAACGATGCTCCTGCACTGAATCACGCTCAAGTAGGTCTTTCTATGGGAACCGGTACGTCAGTAGCCAAGGAAGCAAGTGACATAACCCTATTGGATGACTCGTTCCACAGTATCGCTACCGCAGTAATGTGGGGACGCTCTCTTTACAAAAACATTCAGCGTTTCATCGTATTCCAGCTGACTATCAACGTAGTCGCATTAGCCAGTGTTTTATTAGGGGCTTTCTTTGGTACAGAACTACCACTGACCGTAACACAAATGCTTTGGGTAAATCTTATTATGGACACTTTTGCCGCCATGGCCTTAGCATCTATTCCCCCCAGTGCAGACGTCATGAATGAAAAGCCACGCAAGACCGATGATTTCATCATCACTAAAGCCATGCGTAAAAATATACTAGGTGTAGGCTTCTGCTTCCTTGCCATACTGATGACATTAATTGTCATTATCAAACAGATGCCAGCAGATTTAGTAGGACAAGCTTTGACGCAATTCTTCACGATCTTCGTGATGCTGCAATTCTGGAATCTATTTAATGCCAGTGTTTTCGGGACCAACCATTCTGTATTCAAGGATTCCCGTCATGCATTAGGTATGCTAAGTGTGGCTATCATTATTTTAGTCGGACAAATTCTGATTGTCGAGTTCGGAGGTAAAGTGTTCCGTACCGAACCTATGAATTTCATGACTTGGGTTTATATTATCGCAGGAACGTCATTCGTATTGTGGATTGGTGAAATCTACCGTTGGATAAAACGAATACAGAAAAAAGACTAAAAAAGAGAATAAAGCACATAAAGAGTTATGGACAGTAAGATTAAAAATGTCGTTTTTGATTTAGGAGGAGTATTAATAAATCTGGATTTTGACAATTGCCTGAATGCTTTTCGTAAAGCAGGATTTCGAGATATAGAGAAACAGGCATGCCAGTTCAGGGGAAAAGGTTTCTTTTCCCAATTTGAATTGGGTGAAATCAGCCCGGAAGAATTCCGGAAAGCCATTCGTAAGGAGGTCAGCGAAGCCCTGTCCGACCATGAAATTGATGATATGTGGAACCTGATGCTACTTGATATTCCTCGTGAAAAGCTGGACTTATTGCTAAAGTTACGCGAACATTATATGGTTTACCTGCTTAGTAATACCAACCGGATACATTGGGATTATGCCTGTGAGCAAATGTTCTGTTATCGGGGATTCCGTGTAAATGACTTTTTTGAAGATATTTTTCTGTCTTTTGAAATGCACAAGGCCAAACCGGAAAAAGACATTTATGAGCAAATGATGAAAGAAGCAAACATCTTGCCCGAAGAAACGTTTTTTATAGATGACTCGGCAATCAATTGCCAGGCAGCAATATCGCTTGGCATACAGTCCTATCATTACCATATTGGAGAAGATTTAAGTTCACTTTTTGAATAATGAAAATAATATCAGATATAAACCATCAAACATTGCCTCCTTCAGTTGCCACTATCGGCTTCTTCGATGGAGTGCATCGCGGACACCGCTTTCTTATTAATCAAGTAAAAGAGGTCGCTGCCAAGGATGGGTTATATTCTGCATTGATCACTTTTCCTGTACATCCCAGACAAGTGATACAAACCGCTTATCGTCCGCAATTACTTTCTTCACCAACAGAGAAACTCGAATTATTGGAAACGATGCAAGTAGATTACTGCTTTCTTCTCCCTTTTACACAGGAACTTTCACTGTTTTCGGCTCGAGAGTTTATGCAGTTGCTACGTAACAAGTTCAATATCCATACATTAGTTATAGGCTACGACCATCGTTTCGGTCACAACCGCAGTGAAAATTTTGAAGATTATTGCCGTTATGGTGAGGAACTGAACATATATATAGTACGCGCGCGAGCTTACACAGACAAAGAGGGCAAAATCAGCTCTTCAGTCATCCGCCAACTATTAAAAGAAGGTGAAGTAAGTCAGGCTGCCAAATTCCTGGGGTATAACTACTATCTGGATGGAACAGTGGTAGATGGCTACAAAGTAGGCAGAAAAATAGGATTCCCTACAGCTAACCTGCAAGTGGATTGTAGCGACAAGTTAATTCCCTCGGAAGGAGTTTATGCAGTATATGTATATGTGGAAGGAAAAAAATGGGCAGGAATGTTGAACATAGGACACCGCCCTACTATCAATAACGGCAACAATTTAAGTATTGAAGTGAACATCCTCAATTTTTCGGAGAATATCTACCACAAAGAAATGCGCATTGAGTTCGTAAAGTATCTTCGCCCTGAAGAAAAATATGACACTATAGATGCACTCATTGCCCAAATGCATAAAGACCGGGAAAAAACGGCCAGAATTCTTCTCTAAATACAAGGGAGCATTGTACAGCCTTCCCCCTTTCAAACTACTCTTTCTACACATCTTCGTTTACAGTCAGTTTTGCCTGCTCGAAAACAGTTCATTCCATGTATTAGGGCAGACAAAATCGCCCCTGCCAGTGAACGCAAACGCTATCGGAAGAATTAATTCACCGATACCAGTCACTTCTTGCATAAAATCTGTTTCTTCATACACTTCCATCCTACAAAGCACGAAAAAAGATATATTTTTATCGTTTTTCGATATTTTTTTTCGTTTTTCTTTTGTAGTATCAAAATAAGATATACATTTGCATATCGATAAACGATAAATGAATATCGAGAAACAAGAAAGAATAAACACAAACATTAAAACACGAAGTAAAAATGAAAAAGTCAGTATTAAAATCAGTTTTAGCAGCAATTGCAGTAGTAATGATGAGTTGTACAACAACAGCAAACGCACAAACAGGAAACACAAAGTACATCTACGGTCAGAATGACACAAACACAACCGTGTACACACTGAATGAAGACGGCAAAACATTGACACGCAAACTGAAGTATGAGTACAAACACGATGAAAATGGTCAGGTAATTGAGAAAAAAGCTTATCGCTGGGATGCTTACCGGGAACTGTGGAAGCCGGCCTATCTGCTTACCGTAACTCCCGGAGTCTATGAAATCAAACTCAACTACGCTGAATGGAACGCCAAAGAGAGCACTTTCAACCATAACAAACAAGAAAGTATTTACCGTGAAGGCAACAACGCAAACTTGTTGGCCGACACACAAAACAAAAAGTAATGGAAACTTTGAATGAAACACAAACCCAAAATAAGAATGCGACCAGCCTGTGGCAAACCATAGGAATGTACATAGGAATGATGGTCGGATTTTTATATCCGCAAATAGGATTAGGCTTGGGTATGCTTTTGGGAATAGCTTTGGGAAGACTGGTCCTGACCAAGATTCCTGTCAACACCCCACTGGCCCAAAGAGCACAACAAAAAAGCACAATTATCCTTATTTTAGCATTTCTTATCCTATTCATGAACCATTGGTACGTTCCATGCAAACATGCCATTGCTCACTTGATGAACTAAAAACAAATCAACCAAATTTAAAAGACAACCAGATGAAAACAACCATGATTTTGATCGCACCAAGGAGAAACCCAAGGATGCTTACTTAAAGAAACAGATACCCTCAGGACGGATGCGGAAGTCCGTCCTACCCCTTAATTCAAATCCATTTTAAACCAATAAACATTCTATTATGGGACGCGCAATTAAATTAGTACTTTATTACTTCGCTTATCAGTTAGCTTTCACCTTCCTGGTAGGACTTCCGGCGGGAATTATTAAAGTGATGAACGAAATTTCAGAAAATGATAATCTGGCTTATGCCGTAGGTAAGAATACAGCCTCTATGACAGGACTCGTTATGGTACTGGCAGGAATAGCCATGATCTGGCACCTGATCTACTTTAAATACGTTCAATTCAACAAGACAAGCTGGACTGAAGTACCTGCAAAAACCATTTTATTGAGTATTCCCTTCATTATAGCAGCCATGTTCATCTGCAATGTAGCCAGCGAATTCATAGAACTGCCCAACCTAGTGGAAGACACATTCATAGGAATGAGCCGCAATGTATTCGGCATCATCGCCATTGCCGTCATGGCACCTCTGGTAGAAGAGTTGCTGTTCCGTGGAGTCATTGAAGGGCATTTCCTGCAAACCGGAAAAAGACCCGGTATGGCAATCCTCCTGTCAGCACTCATTTTCGGTCTCATCCATGTCAATCCGGCGCAAGTACCTTTCGCCTTCTGTCTGGGATTGGTATTCGGATGGCTTTATTACCGCACAGGAAGCATTATACCGGGAATGATAGGGCATTTTCTAAATAACTCCCTGGCTACCATTGCCATGGCTACATCAACCCAAGAAGAGTTGAATGAAAAAACGGTTGATATGATTGGCGCCACACCTACTTACATCCTTTTGGCAGCCGCCATAATCATCCTAGTCGGCATGTATTTCTATCTGAACAAACATTTGCCACAGCCGGGAACACCCTCTGAAATTACTAACACACAAGCATAAATGTAACAATGAAAACAAAACTCAACCTCTTTTGCGTCTGCGTACTTATCGCCTTGCTCCTTTCCACCTCAACGACAGTGAGCATCATGTTCCATTCTTTCACAAGTGCCTTTAAAGCCGGATACGAAAGTGTAGAAAAAGGAAAGGATATCCACATTTCCGATTATAAGATGATTTGCACCCTTCCTACCGATCTACTTGAAAAGACAGGAAGTGTAACCAATGTCAGGACAGGAGAACAGGCATCTATCATACCGATTATAAGCATGGTAGAGGCGCCAACGAAAGAAAATGATACCTTCCATCCACTAAACAGGATTGCCTCATTCATTTCGGTGATAGCGGGAATTTTCTGCCTGTTGCAGTTCTTTTATTTGATCAGAAATATCAATCGCGGTGATATCTTCAGCTGGAAGAATGTGAAGTTTCTGCGCAAGTTAGGATGGGCATTGATACTTTTGTTTATCTGCACGCTGGCTACCATCGTGATTGGAAATTATGAAGCTTCGCAAGTGTTGCAACTCAACGGATGCGAGTTCTCCTATACCTTTGCTTTTTCCGATGCGACTCTCATTCTGGGATTCATTTCATTGCTGGTAGCCGAAGTATTTGCCATCGGACTGAAGATGAAAGAAGAACAAGATTTAACCATTTAAAAAAACAGAGCAGACTATGAACAAGTTCAGAATATTAGGTGTCATAGCCATTATAGCCATCATTGCAAACTTCTTTGGAGGATTGGATGAAAATTGGAGAGATTTCAAGAAAGGATTTGAAGATGGACATAACAGTGCAATGGAAATATATGAGCCTGGACGCCACATTATACCCCATCATGCAACCTCAGTCAAGCTGAATGTAGAGCCGTTACCTGAAACTACTGTCGATTCACTGAGCAACAACCGCGTGGACTGGACACTCCCCTACACAGTGACTGAAATAGAAACGTATGCCAAGCCATCGGCCTGGCACATCCTTGTCATGGGACTTGCCATACCCGGAATATTCCTTTTTCTCATCGGTTTCTGCTCATTGATCCGGTTGCTCATTTCCATCTCACGCCGCGAAGTATTTACATCTGCCAATGTACGGCGCCTCCGTTGGTTTGCATACACCAGTGCAAGCTTGGAAATCCTCATAGCTGTTGACGAATGGATTGTAGGAAACGCAGCAGTTGAGCAAATCAGTCTGCCGGGCTACAAAATCATCAGCTACGCCGGTTATTCTCCCGACTGGGTAGCTGTGATAATTCCCATTCTTTTTGCCGAGATATTTGCTATCGGGGCAAAAATGAAAGAAGAACAGGATTTAACCATTTAAGAAAAATGCCATGAAAGAAAAAAATACTTTCCCCTCAAAAAGAAAAAGCATCTTTTATTTGATACTTTGCCTGATAGCTACTCTGTTTGTAAGTTCATTCATCTATTTCCTTGTGTTACATCCATTGTTGGACAACAAAATAGTGAGGATATCGATCAACATTGGATGGACTTGCTTCTGTCTGTATGCCTTTAAGAAACTGACGCAACGCCACACCCTTTGGTGGCGCGCAGTAGATGAGAACCCGAATAAACCCAAAATGAATTGATCTATGCCAATTATAGTAAATTTAGACGTAATGATGGCGAAACGAAAAATTTCGCTGGGAGATTTAGCCGAGAAGATAGACCTGACTCCTGCTAACCTTTCCATATTGAAAACCGGGAAAGCGAAAGCCATCCGTTTCTCTACCCTTGAGGCTATTTGCAGGGAACTAAATTGCCAGCCCGGAGATATTTTAGAATATAGAGAAGAAGGTGAATAATATAAACAGCCACATATACAAACACTCTGATACCATAAAATTCTCATATCTTTAATCCGGATACTCTGACCGATAAAGCATTTCAATTGCCATACCGGCAGAGTATTTTCACCTTATACCTAAAATTTTCTTATCACTTCCCGACACGCTTTAGCCAATATTCCCTAAAAATACACTACTGATAAAAACAAATATTGCATAAGCACCATATAATCCCATGATTATCCGTATCTTTGCAGCGAATTAGATATTTGAAAATAAATGAAGACATTTGAAGAGTTAGGCGTTTCCCCGGAAATACTAAAAGCGATTAAAGAAATGGGATATGAGAATCCCATGCCGGTACAAGAAGAAGTAATACCGTATTTATTGGGAAACGGCAACGATGTAGTAGCCCTAGCACAAACAGGGACTGGAAAAACAGCCGCATTTGGTCTGCCGCTTATCCAAAAAGTTGACGTAAAGCACCGTGCACCTCAAGCACTAATTTTATGCCCCACACGCGAATTGTGCTTGCAGATTGCAGGCGATCTGAACGATTACTCCAAGTACATTGACGGGCTGAAAATCCTTCCCGTATATGGTGGTTCATCCATCGAAAGCCAAATACGCATGTTGAAAACAGGCGTACATATTATTGTGGCTACTCCCGGACGACTGATTGATCTAATAGAAAGAAAGGTTGCCAAACTAGAAACGATTACAGATGTAGTAATGGACGAAGCCGATGAAATGCTGAATATGGGATTTACTGATAGCATAAATGCTATCCTTGAAAAAGTTCCTGAAGACCGGAATACCTTGATGTTCTCGGCTACCATGAGTCCGGAAATCTCACGCATCGCCAAAAAATATCTGCATGACGCAAAAGAAATCACTATCGGTACCAAAAATGAGGGCAGTAAAAACGTCAATCACATAGCCTATTTAGTACACGCTAAAGACAAATATGCCGCATTGAAACGTATCGCGGATTATTATCCACAGATTTATGGCATCATTTTCTGTCGTACCCGTAAAGAAACTCAGGAAATTGCAGATAAATTAATACAAGACGGTTATAACGCAGACTCTTTGCACGGTGAGCTCTCACAAGCCCAGCGCGACTTAGTGATGCAAAAATTCCGCCAACGCCATTTACAGCTTTTAGTTGCTACCGACGTAGCAGCCCGTGGCCTAGATGTAAATGACCTTACTCATGTCATTAATTATGGCTTGCCCGATGATATAGAAAGCTATACTCATCGTAGTGGTCGTACAGGACGTGCCGGAAAAACAGGTATTTCTATTGCCATCATCAACCTGCGCGAAAAAGGAAAGATGCGTGAGATAGAACGAATCATCAACAAAAAATTTATCATGGGTGAGATGCCCAGTGGTAAACAAATTTGCGAGCAGCAATTGATTAAATTGATAGATGACATAGAAAAGGTAAAAGTAAACGATGAAGAAATTGAATCCTTCCTACCCGGAATCTATCGTAAACTGGAATGGCTTTCAAAGGAAGATCTGATAAAGCGCGTGGTGTCAATGGAATTTAACCGCTTCTTGGAATACTATAGTAACGCTCCGGAAATAGAAATTCCCAGCACAAATGACCGTCGCAGCGAACGTGGCTCCAAAGAACGCAAGGATCATGGCAGTGCTCGTGAAAAGACAGAGCGTAAAGCAGAAAAAGGATACACCCGTCTATTCCTGAATGTAGGAAAGACAGACGGTTTCTATGCCAACCAAATCATAGAACTGATTAACCGCAACATGAAGAAGCAACGTACTACCATCGGACGAATAGACCTGATGCAGAATTTCTCTTTCTTCGAAGTAGCAGAAAATCAGGCACAGGACGTGATTAAAGCATTGAACAAGGTTAATCTGAATGGCGGCCGGAAAATTGTAGTAGAAGTTGCCGGTGACAATAATGGCAAAAACGACAATGGCGAACGCAGAAGCAGTGCAGCAAGGAATGCTTCATTCGGCAAAAAAAGTGACAGGTCCAATAAAAAAACGACCTCAAAAGAAGGAAGACCCAGCCGTGCGGAACGTGGCTACATTGAAGAACGCGGTCCCAAAACGAAAGACGACTGGAAACAATTCTTTAACAGCGATAACAATAAGAAAAAGAAATCCAAGAAATGAGGAAGCCAACTTCATGAAAGAGAATTGGACATAGTAGAAATATGCAAATAACATCCACTTCTCTCGAATAATAGCGGAGCAGGCAGAATTGAAACAACCTGTCATTTCAAGGACATTCCGCAAATAACACGATAAATCCAACTGACTTATAATGAATCAGTTGGATTTATCGTGTTATTCAAAAAAAGATTTACCGAATATCCTTGTTTACATCGAATTAATATTAACAGTTTTTTTGCCATCTTTCCGGATGAAAGATTATATGACAAACTATCGGAACTTTGACATACCCAAGCTTCCTGTCATTTCATACTTTTCTTTTAGTCTGTCAATTTCAGTTCATCGATCAAACGGGAAGCTTTCCCATATTTTTCAATCATGTAAAGAACATAGCGGATATCCACCCCGATACAACGCTGCAAATTAGGTTCAAAAACAATATCTCCACTCATTGCTTCCCAATTCCCGTCAAAAGCAAGACCTATTAATTCCCCTTTTCCATTAAACATTCCACTACCGGAATTCCCTCCCGTTATATCATTATCCGAAATAAAGCAAACATTCATATTACCATCTCCGGTAGCATAACGTCCGAAATTCTTCCTTCTCAAGCATTCGACTACAGAAGGAAGCACATCGAAATCACTATCTCCCTTATACTGTCTTATCTTGTCAAAAATACCTTTTGTCGTCGTAAAATAAGAATATTCAATAGCATCTTTCGGTGAGTAACCACCCACCATGCCAAAACTCAGACGCATAGTAGAATTAGCATCCGGATAAAACACCCTATCTGCCTCCATCTCACGCATTGCTTCATTCAACAAACGTTCATTTTTCTCAATATTCATACTAGCTTCTTCCACCGACTGATTGAATTCATAAAATTTCACCAACATATCAATAGCAAAAGAAGCCGCAGGGTCATCAAACAAGACATAAGTAGTATCTCCCTTCACCACCTGTTCAAACCCATGCGGTGTCTTTAAAGAGGAACGAGCATACAAATCATCTACATAAGCTTGGTAATCACCTTTAAAATCTTTCTCTATCAATGGATAAACATCAGGTAAAAACTCCTTGCCTACCTCAGCCGCATATTCTTTCAACATAGCCACAAAGACTTGTTTATCCACACTTATATCCATATTGGCATAAATCTCCAACAATTGCCGCATATTACGTTCCAAATCACTCTCCTCTGCCTCAAAATCAAAATTCAGTACAGCCAAGGCTGCCGTAATCAACTCCGGTCCATTAGCAAATGTTTCTCCAAAATATGCCATAGCCCGCGCCGCATTTCTACGATTACGATAATTCAGCTCCAGTTCAGTCAGAACCCTTGCATATTTGCTTCGCTTATCAGGTTCCCGACGGATCCATTCTTGCAACTGGCGCTCCAAAGCTTGTTTTTTCTCTATCACTTTCAACTCTTTTACCGCTTGATTCATGCCTATACTATTCTTCCAATAGTTAGAGCTTTGTGCATACTTGGAAGCATATTTAATGCGGATATCATCACTTTTTTCCATTGCATTTTTCCAGATAGCCTGCTTGATGGTACGGACATTAATCATAGCGGTATTATCCGTATTAATCCTTTCGTCTATCCCAAATGAAGACAAATACCTGCTGGTAGAACCGGGATATCCCATAGTCATGCAAAATGAACCTTGTTCATACCCGCCCAAAGAAACAGGAGCAAAATAATCCGGATGATAAGGCACATTCTCCGGAGAATAAGCTGCCGGTTGATTATTCTGATCAGCATAAATACGGAAAACAGAGAAATCCCCGGTATGGCGGGGCCATACCCAATTATCTGTATCCCCGCCAAACTTGCCTACAGAAGAGGGAGGAGCAAACACCAGACGAACATCATAATAATCTTTATACACAGACAGATAAAACTCATTACCACCATAAAAAGGAGTTATCTCAGCACGCAGCAACGTATCATTCGCCACAGCTTCCTGAGCAAGCAATGTGGAAATAGAATCCACAATCAGCGCACGGTCATTTTCCTTTGTTCCGACTGGAATAGCTTGCAACACACGCTCCGTCACATCCTCTGTGCGTATCAGAAAACTGACAAATAAATCCGGATTAGGAAGCTCCTTACTTAAGGAGTCGGCTACAAAACCATCTCGCAAATAATCATGCTCCACAGAACTATGCTGCTGAATGGCATCATACCCACAATGGTGGTTAGTAAAAACCAAGCCATCCGGAGATACAACAACCCCCGAGCAAAAACCTCCAAAACTAACAACAGCATTAGCCAATGCTTTTCCTCCGGGATTATACAATTGTTCAGATGAAAGTTCCAATCCCATTTCTTTCATCACTTGTTGAGTTTGTTTGCTAAGGCAACAAGGAAGCCACATTCCCTCATTACCCCATATACATAAAGGCAGGAAAGACAGCAGCAATAGTAGTTTTTTCATGGTTTTACTCTACAATTAATTTAAGTTTTTTCGCCCCGACACGTGCCTTCAACCATTCGGAAATCTTTTCCTGTTCTTTTCCTACAGGTTTTTTACTGAATTTCATCAAGACTATTGTCAATGTGTCCGTTTGGGTTGAGTCTACCTGCAATTCCACAGTCTTCGCCATGGCTATAGCTTCTGCTGCAGGATAAAGTACTTTAAGTTCGGGAATTATCTTTTTATCTACGGTATTGTATGCGGCATATACATTAAGTTCGTTTTCCAAAGACTTAATCTTTTCCTGCTGCTCCAGCAAACGTTTCTCACTATTCTTATAAAAGTCCTCCATCACTTGCGCCTTTATACTGCCAATATCCATCGCATCATTATTCATTCCTTGAAGAACAACCAGTTTGGTTCCTGCCAGATTAAAAAGTTTCAAGTTATCCCTTGCGGTTGCTATTTCTGTTTCCGAAACCTCATTGCCTATTAGCACAACACGTATTTCCTTCTTCTCGAAAGAAATCTTCCGGTCTATTACTTGGGTATTATTAAAATTCAGCTCCTCGTTGATAAAGTTGTTGGCAGAAGCTTCATAAATAGTACTTTTTACAATGCCATAAGTCAGATAAACAGCAGGACACATCGTAGCCAAAGTAATAAAAATAATATATTTCTTTACCAATTTCTCACGCTCCTTATCCACAAACTCCTTACGTTGGAAATGCATGACACGCACCCCGATAAAAGTAGCCAGACTGATAAATACTGAATTGATAAAATACAAATAGAACGCACCTAAAAAATAAAGTAAATTTCCGGTAGCAAGCCCGAATCCGGCAGTACACAAAGGCGGCATCAAAGCCGTAGCAATAGCTACCCCCGGAATAACATTCCCCTTCTCCTTTGTAGACAAGGCGATAATACCGGCCAAGCCACCGCATAAAGCTATAAGCACATCATATATAGTAGGAGAAGTACGTGCCAGCAACTCCGATTGCACTTCATCCAACGGAGTCAGCGAAAAATAAATCGTGGATGTAATCACACTAAATACAGTCGCCACCAAATAACTTTTCAGAGAACGTTTCAACAGTTCAAAATCATTCTGTCCGATAGCCAGCCCCACTCCCATAATCGGCCCCATCAGCGGAGATATCAACATAGCACCGATAATCACTGCCGTAGAATTCACATTCAAGCCCAATGAAGCAATAAAAATTGCGAATATAAGAATCCACAAATTAGTTCCTTTGAACTCAACACCGTTACGAATACTTTCTACAATCAAGGCTTCATTATCCTTATCCTTGCGCAAATCAAGATATTCACCAAAGAACTGCTTTATATAAGGCACATTCTTCAAATCATTCTTCAGGTCACTCATAGCTATTTCTTTATGTATCGGTTTATAACAGGTATCTGCTGCAAGGGGAAGTCCGTTTTCACAATATATGCCACAAACAATAACAACAGTAATGTACGAACACCCAACAACAAGAATATATTTTGAATAGGAAGATAAACTGAAACAATGTAAAGTACCAGCGCTAACGCCACATAGTTACCTATCGCTTTCAAATCATAATTAATAGGATATTTTTTCTGCCCTACAAAATAAGAGAGAAGCATAGCTACTCCATATCCGGCAAAACCTGCCCACGCACACGCCATATAGCCAAACACCGGAATAAGGAAAATATTTATCAGGATAATGATACTGCATCCCACCAATGAAAAATAAGCTCCCCATTTTGTTTCATCAATCAGCTTATACCAAAAAGAAAGATTGAAATAAATACCCATAAACATTTCGGCAGCCATGACAATAGGTACAACTTTAAGCCCTACCCAATAATCACGTCCTAAAATATAACGCAATATATCAAGGTAAAACATAACAGCCAAAAAGGCCAGCAAAGTGAAGATAATGAAAAACTTCATCGCTTTGGCATACATTTCCCGACTATCCTTTTCTTTACTCTTACTAAAAACAAACGGCTCGTATGCAAACCGGAAAGCCTGTGTCAGCATGGCCATTATCATAGCTATTTTACTGGCAGCCCCATAAATACCCAACTGGATGGTCGCCTCCGCCTTATCAGGATAAACAAACGGAAAAATAATTTTATCGGCTACCTGATTTAAGATTCCGGCAATACCCAGAATCAATATCGGGAAAGAATAATGCAGCATACGCCGCAACAACTCCCTGTCCAGCACATACCTGAAGCCCACCAATTCTTTCCACATACACAGCATCACCAAAGAAGTACAAGCCAGATTTATAGCAAAAGCCACTCCGACATTCTCTCCTTTCATACCTACAAAATAAGCGATATTCAAGGCAATGCTGGCAAAAATGAACAACAATTTCAATGCAGCGAACTTAACAGGGCGTTTCTTATATCGCAAATAAGCAAAAGGAATAGCTTGGAAAGCGTCCATTGCGACTACAATCAGCATCATCCCCATATACCACGGATGCTCTCCATATCCCAAGAAACCTGCTATGGGATGCAGAAAAGAAAGACAAACGATTAAAAACAAGAGCGCAGTCGCCCCTACCGAAAGCAAAGTAGTGGAATAGACGCGCATCGGATCATCCACCCCCTTATTGGCAAACCGGAAAAATCCGGTTTCCATACCATATGTTAAAAGCACCATCAGCAAGGCAGTTATAGCATACATATTGGTAATGATACCATAGCCCCCCGATTCCGCATACATAGCCATATCAACTAAAAAAACAGCAGGAACCGAACGATGAATTTCCTCAAATGCCACCTGTACACTTTTCACCGAATGTATCAAATATTCTTCAGAAAGTAATCCTGTTATCAACCAAACCATTTCTTCACGATCTTCTAATAAAAGAATCGTTTTCTTTTCACTCGATTGATTTTCAATTAATGTGGCGGGATCGAAAGTAAGCATCAGGCTATGTTGGCCACTGTCAGATTCTACATAACGAACAACTGTATGAAGTTGCTCTAAAGCTGATTGCACAAAACAAAGCATCAACTGAATACCGAAAAACCGATCAATATCTTCTTTATTAAACACAGAGGAAGGAGTTCCGGTCAGTTGTTGTTGTAGTTCTTTAAGCACCTCAACCGTACCAGATATTATTAACGACATCTTGCCGTTTTCTTCCTGCACACTAACCGTAATTCTGCCTGACGATGTTTTCTGACAAACAAACTGATAACAATAATAAAGAATACAACGTAAAGCATTTTTATAGACCGGAAAAGTAAAATTCGCAGGAATCAGAGATTGTACCAAAGTAACATCTACTCCTTCTGACTTCAACGTGCGAAGTACTTCCATAGATAACTCCTGTATACACATACGGGCAGACAAAACAAAGGTAGTAGGATAAAAATGCTTCAGTTTCTCTGAATAAAGCGTCTCTGGCCGGAAAAGAGCACTCATCGCTGTTTCACGTATTAACTCCACTTGCTTACGACGTTGTTCATAAGAGGTGTTTTCTGCACGTAGCTGATCGCAAGCATGGTAAATGAGGGTAAAACTATCCAATAAGTCACGATTATAACTACTACTTTCCAGCACCTTTTTATTATTTTCCGTATTGAGCAACCGTTTCAGTATACGTTCATGAAGGATATATTTACGAAGTAAATGAAACAAATAAACCACAAAGAGCACTATTAATAAAATATAAAGGAGATAAGCCCATAGCGACTGAT
>OKYG01000544.1_pt1 | contig 11083 bp, 10 predicted proteins | sample 1608231 | NCBI WGS metagenome assembly OKYG01 (sample SAMN02674792, study PRJEB24791) | human gut metagenome, SKBSTL006 | isolation source: stool | host: Homo sapiens | place: USA
AGTTATATGCAGCCCATGCCCATAGAGTTATATGTGTATGAAGAGTTTCCTGATTATATGTACTATTATATTCCGCTGATAGCTTTGCGTATAGACGATCATTTGTCGGAGAAGGTTTTCTTGCATCACTTCCGTGAGTGGATGAATAAGGAGTTGACAGTCGGTAACTATTATGTGAAGTCAGTGCAGTCGTTTAGCGACATTCAGGAGCAGCATGAATTTTCCGAGGGTATCACCAATCAGTATCGTCTGAACCTGGCTTTGGGTATCTTCTTTTTAGTGAACCTTTGCCTGGGAGTAGCAGGAACTTTCTGGATGCAGACCCGTTCACGCCGTGAAGAGGTGGGCATCATGCTTTCTTTCGGCGGTACTCCTTCACACATCACCCGCCTGCTGTTATACGAGGGTTGGATACTGACCACATTGGGTACGTTGACCGGCTGTTTACTCTATTTGCAATACGCATTGAGGGACGGACTTTATACTACCTGTAACAGTGCGGAAGAGGCAATGCCTGCTTACTGGATCAACCACTTCGGCCTGCATTTTACGGCAGTTACTCTGATCGTATATCTCTTGCTGCTGATTGTAGTTTCCATCGGAATCTGGATGCCGGCACATAAACTTAGCCGTATCAGTCCGGTAGATGCGCTGCGTGACGAATGATCACTCGTTAAACCCATAGACAGTATGATTAAACTTTATTTCAAACAAGCCTGGCAACTGCTGAAACAAAATCCTTTGTTCAGCAGTGTGTACGTGCTTGGTACAGGATTAGGCATTGCCATGACCATGAGCTTGGTGATCATTTATTACATCAAGATGGCACCGGTCTACCCCGAAGAGAACCGGAACCGAATCCTGGTGAGTAAAGGGATGACTGCGATAGAGCAAGGCAATGAAAATAACTGGTTCAGTTCGAATGTATCTTTTCAGACGGTGAAACGCTTCTATTATCCGCTGAAGAGTGCCGAGGCTGTGGGGTGTTCTTTGGACGGGCATACTACATCGCTGCTTGAACTGCCGGAGAGTAAAGATCTGAAAGAGGTACAGGTGAAACTGGTAGATGCCGGATTCTGGAAAGTTTTCAGCTTCGCTTTTGTAGACGGTAAGCCGTTCACCCGGGCTGATTTTGATTCCGGATTGCGCAAAGCCGTTATTTCCGTAACGTTGGCTCGCCGGCTTTACGGAGATAATGCTCCGGTGGGCCGTACCTTTGTTCTCGACTCGGACGAATATCAAGTGTGTGGCGTGGTTAAAGATGTGTCCTTCATTACTCCTGCTACGTATGCCGACATCTGGTTGCCGCTGACGGTAGATGCTGAGGTCGTAGAGGAGCAAGAGGGCAGTTATGAGTTGATTGGAAATCTGAGTGTTTATATGTTGGCACCCTCTGTCGGTTCGAAAGATAAGGTTGCCGGGGAAGTGCGGGATGCGTTCCGTAAATACAATTTCTCTCAGAAAAAATACAAGGTCGATTTATATGGACAGCCCGTATCTTATTGGAAAAGCACTTTTTATGAATATTGTAATTCGGCACCCGATTGGGGAAAACTGATACGGACGTATGGGACTATCCTGCTGGCTTTGCTTTTTGTTCCTGCACTGAATCTGGCAGGAATGATCGCTTCGCGGATGAAACGTCAGCTTTCTGAAATGGGTATACGTAAGGCTTTCGGGGCCTCCAAAGCTTCGCTCCTGATGCAGGTCTTTTGGGAGAATCTGTTTCTTACGGGGCTTGGAGGGTTGTTGGGCTTATTACTTTCGTATCTGATTGTCTATTGCGGGCGTAATTGGTTACCCGACCTGCTAAGTGCATATTCGGATGTGATACCCGAGGGAGTTGACAGTTTCTTAACTCCCGGTATGTTGCTGAATCCTGTGGTGATAGGCATTACATTTCTGGTCAGCTTGATACTGAATGTGCTGTCGGCTTTGATTCCGGCCCTGCATGCTTTGAAGAAAGATATTGTATATTCGCTTAACGATAAAAGATAAATAGCTATGAACCTGATGATGATACTCCGCCAACTGTGGAACCAGCGTGCTGCCAACGCTGACCTGCGAATTGCTATCAAAGCTGATGCTTCAACTCCATACTCGGTGATAAAGAACGTTATGAACTCACTTCAGGACTTGAGGGAGAATCGGTATAATCTGATTACTTCGCTCAAAGTGGAATCTGAAGATTAAAAGGGAGGAAAAACAATGAGTGCTGAAGTACAAGAGAGCGGCGGAAAAAATGGAAAGAGCAAGCAGAAGAAATTTGCTGTACGGGTAGACTTTACTCCGATGGTGGACATGAATATGTTGCTGATTACTTTCTTTATGCTTTGTACCACGTTGAGCAAACCTCAGACGATGGAGATAAGCATGCCGAGTAACGATAAGAATATAACTGAAGAACAGAAGAGTATGGTAAAGGCTTCGCAGGCAATCACATTGCTGCTGGGGCCGGACAATAAGCTCTATTATTATGAGGGAGAACCTAACTATAAGGATTATACCTCATTGAAGGAGACTACTTATGGCCCGGATGGGTTGCGTAGCATACTTCTTCAAAAGAATGCAACTGCTGTCAATAAAGTGAGAGCTTTGAAACAGCAGAAACTTGATCTTAAGATATCGGATGAAGAATATAAGAAACAGGTTTCCGAAATAAAGAGTGGAAAAGATACGCCGACTGTGATTATCAAGGCGACGGACGATGCTTCTTATATGAATCTGATTGACGCACTGGACGAAATGCAGATATGTAATATTGGTAAATATGTGATAACGGACATTGCCGAAGCGGATCGATTCTTGATTAAGAATTTTGATTCTAAGGGAGAGCTGTCACAGAATATAGCCGATAAATGATGTAACACCTAAAAAAGAAAAGTAAAATGGCAAAAATAGATTTAACTTCTCAGGAATGGTGTCAACTGATTTTTGAAGGCAAGAATCAAGCGTACGGTGCATACAAGATGCGTGCTAACTCGACTAAGCGCCATAATCTCGCGATGTTGGCAGTGCTGGTCATAGCATTAATCGGATTTACGATTCCTACGTTGGTGAAGTTGGCAACCCCGAAGCAGAAGGAAGTGATGACGGAGGTTACTACTCTGTCGAAATTGGCAGAACCGGAAATCAAACAGGAAGAGATGAAACGGGTGGAACCCGTTGCGCCTCCACCTCCTGCATTGAAAAGCTCCATCAAGTTTACTGCTCCCGTCATCAAGAAAGATGAGGAAGTGCACGAGGATAATGAAATCAAGAGTCAGGAAGAGTTGACTTCTACCAAGGTGGCTATTTCCATTGCCGATGTAAAAGGTAATGACGAAGCCAACGGCAAGGATATCGCCGACTTGAAACAAGTGGTGACACAGGCTGAGCCGGAACCCGAAAAGGTGTTTGATATGGTAGAGCAAATGCCGACTTTCCCGGGTGGACAACAGGAACTGATGTCTTATTTGGGTAAGAATATCAAGTATCCGACTATTGCACAGGAGAATGGAACACAGGGACGCGTGATTATACAGTTTGTAGTAGAACGCGACGGTTCGATCACGGATGTGCGTGTGGCTCGTGGGGTAGACCCTTATCTGGATAAAGAAGCGGTACGTGTGGTAAAAAGTATGCCGAAGTGGATCCCGGGTAAGCAGAATGGAAAAGCGGTGCGTGTAAAATTTACTGTTCCGGTAATGTTCAGGTTACAATAATATGATGATGAAGAGACAATTTTGGCTGATAGGAATCGTTTTGTTGGCGGTATTAAGTGCTTGCCGCTCTAAATCGAAGGAGGGACCGACGGATACTTATTCGTCTGGAGTGATAGCTATTGCGGCGGATGAAAGTTTCGAACCCATAATACAGGAAGAGATTGATGTATTTGAAAGCCTGTATCCATTGGCTGGAATTGTCCCTCGTTACACGACTGAGGTCGAGGCGATTAATTTACTTCTGAAAGACAGTGTCCGGTTGGCTATTACAACCCGGACACTGACCGAGGAAGAAATGAATTCGTTTCACAGCCGGAAGTTCTATCCTCGGGAGATGAAGCTGGCTACGGACGGGCTGGCATTGATTGTGAACCGTGCGAATCCGGATTCTTTGATAAGTGTGCGTAATTTTCGCCGTATCCTGACAGGAGAAGTGAAAGAGTGGAAAGCGGTGAACCCTAATTCCCGTTTGAAGGATATTCAGGTGGTGTTTGATAATAAAAACTCTAGCACCGTGCGTTTTGCAATAGATTCTGTTTGTGGCGGGAAACCTTTGTCTACGGGCAATGTAAGTGCGTTGAAGACAAATCAACAGGTGATAAATTATGTGGCGGAAAATCCCGGAGCAATGGGAGTGATCGGAGTAAACTGGTTGGGAGACCGCAGTGATACGACTAATCTTTCTTTCCGGCAGGAGATCAGGGTTATGGCGGTGAGTGCCGAGGATGTGGCGACTCCTGTCAACAGCTACAAACCTTATCAGGCTTATCTGTATTATGGTAACTACCCGTTGGCAAGATCGATTTATGCATTACTGAATGATCCTCGTAGTGGGCTGCCTTGGGGATTCACTTCTTTTATGACATCCGATAAAGGGCAGCGGATTATATTAAAATCTGGACTTGTTCCGGCTACTCAGCCGGTGCGTATTGTCCATGTGAAAGACGAATAATAACTAAAATTAAGACTATCATGAAACGAGTACAAATGTTTTTAGCTGGAGCGTTTATAGCAGTTGGGTCGCTCTACGCACAGTCGTCTGATGCCGAATGGCAGATGGAAGTTGCAAAGTTGAAAGAAACTATTCAGTCGGATCCGGCGCAAGCTGCCGAGCAAGCTGAACAACTGATAAAAGGAAAAAATAAAAAGAATGTGGAACTTTTGACAGCTATCGGCGAAGCTTATTTGCAGGCCGACAAGTTGTCCGAAGCACAAATGTACGCTGCTCTTGCTAAAAAAGCGAATGGCAAGTCTGCTTTGGCTTCCGTGCTGGAAGGGGATATTGCGGCCAAGCAGAAAAATGCAGGTCTTGCTTCACAGAAGTATGAGGAAGCTATTTATTTTGATTCGCGTTGCACGCCTGCGTATCTGAAATATGCTGATATTTATAAGTCAGCAAATGCCGGTCTGGCCATAGAAAAGCTGAATCAATTAAAGACCCTTGAACCGTCCAACACAGCCATAGACAAGAAATTAGCAGAGATTTATTATTTGAAGAACGATTTCAGTAAGGCGGCCGATGCCTATTCCCGTTTTGCAATGGGACCGACGGCTAACGAAGAGGATCTGGTGAAATATGCATTCGCCTTGTTCTTGAATCATGATTTTGCGAAGTCACTTGAAGTGGCTAATATGGGATTGAAAAAGAACCCGCGTCATGCGGCATTCAACCGTTTGGCGATGTATAATAATACGGACTTGAAACGCTTTGAAGAAGCATTGAAGGCGGCGGACGTTTTCTTTAATGAATGTGATAAGGCGGATTATTCTTATCTGGACTATATGTATTACGGACATTTGCTGGAAGAACTGAAGAAATATGATGAAGCTGTCGGCCAATATGAGAAGGCTGTGGAACTGGATCCGACAAAGACGGATTTGTATAAGAATATTTCCTCTGTTTACGAGCAGAAAAATGATTATAAAAAAGCGATCGGTGCATATCATAAATATTACTCGTCTCTCGAAAAGGAAAAGCAGACTCCTGATTTGCAGTTCCAGTTGGGCAGACTTTATTATGGTGCAGGTACACAACCCGATTCGTTGACTATCAATGTTGAAGAACGTAAGCAGGCACTGATGTCTGCCGATTCTGTTTTCCAAGTGATTTCAGAGGCCGCTCCGGATAGCTATTTAGGCAATTTTTGGAGAGCACGTGCAAATTCTGCACTCGACCCCGAAACAACGCAGGGATTGGCGAAACCTTTCTATGAAGAAGTAGCCGCATTGTTGGAAAGCAAGAACGACCCTCATTACAATTCGGCGTTGGTAGAGTGTTACAGTTATCTCGGATATTATTATTTGTTGGCTATTGAAAACCCCACATTGAAAGCGGAAGCAAAAGCCAATAAGGAGAAATCCAAGGAGTACTGGAGTAAAATTCTGGCTATAGACCCCGCTAATGCTACTGCTAAAAGGGCATTGGACGGCATCAAATAGTGAATAATTTTAGTTGTTTGTCGTGACAGGAGGAGTGGAGAGTGATCTTAGCTCCTCCTTTTTTTACACTTTTTTTTGCTTTTCTATTGGAATATTGAAAAGATTGTCTACATTTGCAGTGTGCTATTATACTAATACACTAAAATACAATTGATAATCAAAAGAAAATGCTATGATTACAGTAGAAAACCTCTCATTTACTTATCGTAAATCGAAGCGTGTTGTACTGCACGACTTCTCTCTCGCGTTCGAATCGGGCAGGGTATATGGATTGCTGGGGAAGAATGGTGCCGGAAAGTCCACTCTCCTTTATCTGATGTCCGGTCTGCTGACTCCTAAAGGTGGCAAGGTAATGTTTCACGATACGGATGTACGCCGCCGGTTGCCGGTAACTTTGCAGGATATGTTTCTAGTGCCTGAAGAATTTGAACTGCCTCCTGTATCTTTAGTCAGCTATATTGAGTTGAACAGTTCTTTTTATCCCCGTTTCAGCAAGGAGGATATGATTAAGTATCTTCATTACTTTGAAATGGATATGGATATCAACCTCGGTTCGCTTTCTATGGGCCAGAAGAAAAAAGTATTTATGAGCTTTGCACTGGCAACGAATACTTCGCTTTTGCTCATGGACGAACCGACGAACGGATTGGATATTCCCGGAAAAAGCCAGTTCCGTAAGTTTATCGCATCGGGGATGTCGGATGATAAGACGATTGTGATTTCCACACATCAGGTTCGTGATATTGACAAGGTGCTCGATCATGTACTGATTATGGATGAAAGCCGTGTATTGCTGGACGAATCGACAAGTAGTATCTGCGAAAAGCTTTTCTTTGTAGAGAGTGATGATCGCGAACTGGCGCAGACAGCTCTTTTTGCCATTCCTACTATTCAGGGTAATTACCTGATCCTTCCTAATAAAGAGAAGGAAGAATCGGACATAAATCTGGAACTTCTTTTTAATGCTACACTGGCTGCTCCCGAGGAGATGGCCCGATTGTTTCAAACTCAAAAATAAAAGACGATGATAAAAGATACTTTTTTTAGTTTGCCTCGTTTTATGAATCTTTGCCGCAAGGAAATGGTGGAGAGTTGGAAGTCGAATGTACTTCGTATTGTATTGCTTTATGGGGTGATGACTGTTGTGTTGGTCTGGAACGGATATTTTGCATATCGTACTCACGATTCGGTTCGTTTTCTCGAACGTCATATGGAGGCCGATCCTGCCTGGGGATTTATATTAATAGCTTTTCTTTGGTTTCTATTCGGATTTGGTTGTTTAAGCGGGTCGCTGACAATGGAGAAGATGAAAAGCAAGACAAACAGGCTGTCTGCATTAATGACACCGGCCACTCCTTTTGAGAAGTTCTTTTCTCGTTGGTTGGTATCAACTGTTGTCCTGTTGGTTGTTTTTTTCATTACCTTTGAACTGGCTGATTATACACGGGTATTGGTTTATTCGCTTATCTATCCGGACGTAAAAGAAGTGATACTTCCTGTCAATCTGGGAGATTTGGTAGGTAGCGGGAAACGGTGGTACTTGTTCCACAAAACGTATGAGTTGACACTGGTGCTTTCTATCTATTGCTTTGTACAGTCATTGTTTGTATTGGGCAGTTCTGTATGGCCGAAAAATTCGTTTCTTAAAACATTTGTTTCTGTTACGATAATTGTTTTAATTTACGTATTGGTCGGAATGTTGGTGGGGGATATGTTATTTAGCGGAAGCAGTAAAGATTATGGTTATATTTTTTCTTCAATAACGAAGGAACAGGTTACTGTCATGGTAACTGTGGGCTTTATGCTTTTTGCATTCGTAAATTGGACGCTCGCTTATTTCCGTTTCAAGGAGTCTGAGATCGTTCAACGTATGTAATACTTTAGACTATGAATTTTAAAGAAAGTAAAGCTATTTATTTACAGATTGCAGATAGAATCTGTGATGAGATACTTCTGGGACAGTTTGCTGAGGAGGAACGTATTCCCTCTGTCAGAGAATATGCTACTATTGTGGAAGTAAACGCCAATACGGTAATGCGCTCATTCGATTATCTCCAGTCACAGAATATTATTTATAATAAACGCGGTATTGGTTATTTTGTCGCCACCGGTGCGAGAGAATTGATTCATTCACTGAGGAAGAATACTTTTTTGAAGGAAGAACTGGATTACTTCTTCCGCCAAATCAAGACACTGGATATTCCTATAAAGGAGATCACGGATATGTACCGGGAATTTTGTAAAAAAGAACAGTAAAATAAATATTATGAAACGTACAACTTATATATTAATAGGACTTTTTGTAGCCGGACTTTGTGTGCTGGTAGGCGGAATGTTTATGATTTTTTGTTTAGGAAGGCCATACATTTCCAATCAACTGAATTTGCAAGGAGAGCAGATAACCAAAGAAGTGCCGGCTTGCCGGGTGGTCTGGCTGACTCAAACAAGGCTGTATACGCCAGAACGTAACGTCTGGCTGGCGAATTCTCTTCTGGAAGTGCAGCCTTCAAAAGAAGGGAAGAATCTGTTTTCTTGCTCGAAGAAGGTAAATGACTATCTGAAAATGACCGTTATGGGGGACACGTTGAAAATCCTTTTGGACTATTCGCTGGATCAACTTCCGCAGGAGTTTAAGAAATCCAAATTTATGGGAATGAATATAGGAGACATGCGATTGGATATGACGCAAGATGTGGAGTGTATTATAAATGATATTAATTCGCAGAACATAGGATTCAAACATTTGGAAAAGGATTCTTTGTCCATTGATACGTCTAATTCTATTGTGGTCGATTCTTGTGATTTTGCAGCTTTGCAAGTCATCAGGAGTGGCGGGAATGTGGATTTTCAGAGTGGGACTATTAATAATCTGTATTTGAATCTGGGTATGATGGGTAATTGGTCTGTAAATGTTGAAAAATGCCATATCGGTACGGAATATTTAACCGCACATTATGCAAATGTACAACTTCAAAAAGGAGAGTGTGAGCGTATGATCTGGATTCCTGAGAAAAATGATTCCAAGTTAAATGTATTTTTAACCGGAAAAGCTTGTGTGACGGTAATGGAGTGATTATATGTCTGAAATAAAAAAGAGCAAAAGTGAACTTGTCTCATCTTTGCTCTTTTTTATATACTGTATTATAATACTTTGGTTAATGTGAAGCAGTCGATATCCGGTGCCCAGTTATAACTATTGCCCATTCGGATCGTATTGTAACCGGTCTTCAATTCAACGGGAATTGTGATTTGACTATGTTTCTCATCTTCCCCCAATGCGGCAATCTTAGTGATGACGCCATTGATATCAACTTCCAGCTGTCGTCCTTTGCCGTGTGAATATTGGATAGTCATCTGGTAGCGTCCGCCGTCTGTGCTATATACTTCCCGCCATTCTGCATAGTTTTCCGGTTTTCCGCCGAGGAATCCAATTTTCATCTTACCGGAGGCATCCTTGTCATGAGCATAAATAATGCCTTTAGGATTTTTACCCAAATCATTGAATAGAGGTAAGTATGCCCATTCGGCTTCATATAATGTAGGCTCCAGACGCGTTTCTCCTTCCATGCGGAGGAACATAGCGCTGTGAGGAGGCAGTGTTCGTTCAAATACATCGGAGAAATTTCCCAAGTCATTTTGTCTTGCTAAATCGCGTACTTTCACGTTTCCACCAAATTCGAGTGAGGTAAACGGTACAGAGAAGCTGCATAACGTATCCGAAGGATTGTAAAGTGCAACGGCACGTACATTGCCGCGTTTTTGCTCAATATCTTTCACCAGTACATAACCTTCATTTTCATGCTGTGCCACATACGCCTGCAATCCTAACGGGTCTTGGTTGAGTGCGATCAATTCCTTGTTTGTAAGTAATTGGAGTGAAGAATCCGGCAGGTTTTCCAGATTGCAGCCGATTAGGAGAGGCGAACTCATGATACACCATAAACCGAAATGAGCTTCTTCTTCTGTCGGAGTAAGTCCTTTTCCGCCTACTTTGCTATTGTCACGGAATCCGATCACCATCATATCCATATCGTTGTAATGTCCGTTTCCGGCATAGGCAGATAGATAAAGATTCTTTCTGACTACATATTTCAGTGATCCCCAATGTGCATTGATATCTCCACTGATGCGCCAGGAAGTTGCCACATCTTTTGCCCAGGTACCGGGGAAAGCCCAGCGGCAGATGTTGACGGAAACGTTTTTGTTTACTTTGTCAATGCTGTTGCGGATAGAAGTATAACGTTCTTCCTCGTCCAGTCCGAGGACATCGCCTCCACAATAGTCTATTTTGATAAAGTCGAAGCCCCAGTCGCCAAAGTATAGCTGGGCGTCTTGAGGTTCGTGCCCATAGATACCTGCGCCTACTCCTGCAAGGTCGTTGTCCCAGATAGAACCACAAGTGTTATTGCCTGCATCCGTATAGATTCCCGCTTTCATGCCGAGACTGTGTATGTGGTCGGCAACCGGTTTCATTCCGTTCGGGAAACGTTTCTCGTTGGTGAACATGATTCCGTTGTCGTCACGTTTGCCGAAGAAGCCATCGTCTACGTTGATATAGTGGTAGCCCGCATCCTTCAAACCTTTTTCTACCATAAGGTCGGCCTGATGTTTAATAATGTCTTCACTAATATCTACTCGGAAAGCATTCCAGGAACTCCAACCCATGATAGGCGGAGTGATTGTCTTCTCATTCTCAGAATGAGCCACTTGAGTCTTTGTGCAACTGAAACACAGCAAAGAGAGTGCTGTTGCCGTCAAAATGTAGAATCTGTTCTTCATGATATAATAGGTTGATAGATTTCAGTCCGGCTGTTCCGGTTACGTCCCGACAGCCTAAAAATAATAAAGGGTAACTTGCTGTATTCCAGAAAGCTACCCTTTACCTTGTCGGAATGAGGCGACTCGAACGCCCGACCCCTACGTCCCGAACGTAGTGCGCT
>OKYG01000578.1_pt1 | contig 10500 bp, 10 predicted proteins | sample 1608231 | NCBI WGS metagenome assembly OKYG01 (sample SAMN02674792, study PRJEB24791) | human gut metagenome, SKBSTL006 | isolation source: stool | host: Homo sapiens | place: USA
TCTTCCGATCTCGCGAAGTTCATTCAGACTGTTACGTCGGATGATTTCCTGTTCACTTAGTTCTAATATGTTCATTTCGTTAGATATTAACTCAATTTTGGAGGCAAAAATACGAAACTTTTCTTAGAAATACGGCATTGTAACTCTTATTCTTTATTCTTCACCTTTAATTCTAAATAGATTTGTATCTTTGCACCCTCAAAATAATAGGTATGACAGGACAAAAGACGCCCACTGCGCTGGGCACCGAAAAGATTGGAAAACTCTTGATGCAGTATGCCATTCCGGCTATTATCGCTATGACCGCATCTTCACTTTACAACATGGTAGACAGCATTTTTATTGGTCACGGGGTTGGTCCGATGGCTATTTCGGGGCTTGCTCTGACATTTCCGCTGATGAATCTTGCGGCGGCTTTCGGTTCGTTGGTCGGAGTGGGGGCTGCCACGCTGGTTTCGGTAAAGCTGGGACAAAAAGATTACGATACGGCGCAACGTGTGCTGGGAAATGTATTGGTGCTGAATATCATCATCGGGCTTGCTTTTACGATACTTACCCTTATTTTTCTCGATCCTATCCTTTATTTTTTCGGAGGCAGCGACGAAACTGTGGGGTATGCCCGCGATTATATGAAAGTGATACTTTATGGTAATGTCATTACCCATCTTTACCTGGGACTGAATGCCGTGCTTCGTTCGGCCGGTCATCCGCAAAAGGCAATGTATGCCACTATTGCTACAGTGGTTATCAATACGATTCTCGATCCCCTGTTTATTTACGGCTTCGGCTGGGGCATTCAAGGAGCAGCCATAGCCACTATCCTGGCACAGGTCATTTCTCTGATGTGGCAGTTCAGGCTATTCAGCAATAAGGAAGAGTTGCTCCATTTTCATCGGGGCATTTTCCGGTTGAAACGGAAAATCGTATTCGACTCGCTCGCCATCGGTATGGCTCCTTTCCTGATGAACCTTGCGTCGTGTTTTATCGTAATCCTGATTAACCAGGGGTTGAAAAAATATGGCGGAGATCTTGCTATCGGTGCGTTTGGTATTGTCAATCGTCTTGTTTTCTTGTTTGTGATGATTGTGATGGGGCTGAACCAAGGGATGCAGCCCATAGCCGGATATAATTTCGGCGCCCGGCTCTATCCCCGGGTGACCCGTGTGTTGAAGCTTACCATTTATGGAGCCACCATTGTAACAACTACGGGTTTCCTGATGGGAATGTTGATCCCCGGCTTGGCCGTATCTATCTTTACTTCCCACGAAGAATTGATCCGTCAGTCGGCCGAAGGACTTCGGATTGTGGTGCTGTTCTTTCCGATAGTCGGGTTCCAGATGGTGACGTCGAACTTCTTCCAAAGCATCGGGATGGCGAGTAAAGCTATCTTTCTGTCTATCACCCGTCAGGTGCTGATACTGATTCCCTGTCTGTTGATCCTGCCCCGGTATTTCGGTCAGACAGGCGTATGGGTAAGTATGCCTGTTTCCGACTTGATAGCCAGTCTGATCTCGGCGGGGATGTTGTGGTGGCAGTTCCGCTTGTTCCGTATCCATGACAGACAGGCTGCCTGACTTCGGTGGCAACTGCCGGAGAACGTTGCGGCGTATACCATGCGGACCGTCTTCCTTCATGCACACCTTATTCTATTCTTTCGGTTGAAGCAAAAATAAGGATTGACTACTTTCATGCCGGTGGGCTAAACAAATTGCAGCCGGCATTTGTCTTTTATCTGTAATGATCAGAAACCAATGTAGTAGTCATGAAAAAGCGAATCTGTTTTGTCCTTATCCTGTGTATCAGTCTGTTTGTTTTCTCACCTGTACATGCCCAGCAGCGTAAGAGTGTTGCTGTGGTCTTGAGTGGTGGAGGTGCCAAGGGAGTGGCCCACATCGGCGCTCTGAAAGTGATTGAAGAAGCAGGTATCCCTATCGATTATATTGTCGGAACTAGTATGGGGTCCATCATCGGCGGGCTTTATTCCATCGGTTATACTCCCGAACAGATGGATAGCATGGTTCGCCGGCAGGATTGGTCCTTTCTGCTGAGTGACAAAATACCACGCAGCGAACAGAATATGGCGGAACGGGAGGCTTCCGAAAAATATGTATTTTCCCTGCCATTCGGTAAAAATGCCAAAACGCAAGCCGTAGGAGGATTGATAAAGGGACAGAACCTGGCAAACCTGTTCAGTGAGCTGACCGTAGGATATCATGATTCCATCGATTTCAACAAGTTACCTATTCCCTTCGCCTGTGTTTCCGAAAATATTGTAAATGGCAACGAGGTAAATTTTCACAAAGGTGTATTGGCTACGGCCATGCGGGCCAGTATGGCCATACCGGGAGTATTCACTCCGGTCCGGCTGGACAGTATGGTTCTAGTGGACGGAGGTGTGGTAAACAACTACCCTGTAAATGTAGCGCGTGCCATGGGGGCGGACATTATTATAGGAGTGGATGTTCAAAATGACTTGAAACCCGCCAACGAACTGAATAGCACCGGCAGTATCTTGGGGCAACTCATCAATTTAATGGGACTGGAACTTTATAAAAAGAATCTGAAAGAAACCGATACATATATAAAGGTGGATGTGGAGGGGTATTCTGCCGCCAGTTTCACCCCCAGTGCGGTAGACACACTGATTCGTCGGGGAGAAGAAGCGGCATTGGCACAAAAAAACTCCTTGATAAAGCTGAAGCAGGAACTGGGGCTGGACAGTACCTATATGCCGAAACCCCTTCCCAGCTATCCGTACTCCCCCAACCGCAAAGTGTATATAAAAGAAATCACCTTTGACGGATTGGACGAAAAAGACAAACGGTGGCTGTTGAAGCGCTGTGATTTGAAAGAAGACTCCGAAATAAGCCTTCGCCGCATAGAAGAAGCAACAGCCATACTATGCTCCAATCTGGAATATTCCAGCGCCACTTACAATCTGCCCGAAGCCCCCGGCGGAGGTTATAACCTGCATTTTCTTTTAAGCAAGAAATATGAGAATAAGCTGAACGTAGGAATCCGTTTTGATTCGGAAGAAACAGCCAGTCTGCTCATTAATGTCACCAGCAATTTCCGGGGAAAAGTACCCACTACGCTGTCACTGACAGGACGATTGGGCAAACGTTATGCCGCCCGCATAGATTATGGATTCGAACCGGCTCCATTGAAGAACATCGGACTGGCATATATGTTCCAGTACAATGATATAAACTTTTACCATCATGGAGATAAATCACATAACTCTACCTACCGCTATCATTTGGGAGAATTATCCTTTTCGGATGTTTGGTACAAAAACATACGCTTTGCCGTGGGGCTGAGGTATGAATTATATGACTACGACAAATTCCTATACCAGGAAGGGAACCAAGGTTTTGACGTAGGAACAGAACACTTCTTCAGCTATTTCGCACAAATGCATTACGAAACTTTCGACAAGGCATATTTCCCTACCAAAGGCATATCAGCACGAGCGTCCTATTCACTTTATACGGATAATTTCACCAAATATGACGACCACGCTCCTTTCTCTGCCATAAAAGGCTATTGCCAGGGAGTGATTCCCGTTACACGCAGATTCTCCATACTGCCTGCCATATACGGACGTTTTCTGATAGGGAAAGATATTCCTTACTCCAAACTCAATGCGATGGGGGGGGATGTGCAAGGACGTTTCCTGCAACAGCAACTACCATTTGTCGGGATAAACAATGTGGAATTAACAAAGAATGCGTTACTGATAGGAAGCATGAAATTCCGCCAACGGATGGGAAGTGTGCATTATCTGACGCTAACGGGCAATTATGCGCTGAGTGCAAGCAAGCTGAGGTACCTATTGGAACAGGATACCATGTTCGGCTGTGGTATAGGCTACGGTTTGGATAGTATGTTCGGACCCTTAGAGGCATCACTAAACTATGCAAACCGAGCCAATAAAGTGAGTATGTACGTCAATCTAGGATTTAAGTTTTGATTCCTCGTTGATAACCGCCATCATGCCTTCTATCTGAGCCAAGGCCATCATACGGCCATGAAACGAATAACCCGGGTTGTATCCTTTGCCGGCATCATCCAGCATCATGCGCCCATGATCCACACGCATCGGGACACCCGGACGTTCTTTCTCAAAAATACGGATCAACTCTATCACATGAGCACGCCCTCCCAAATGAGATGCTTCTATAAAATTCCCGTTGGGAAACGCATTGGTACTGCGCAAATGTACAAAATGAGTGCGGTGTGCAAACATACGTGCCAACAAAGGTACGTTGTTATGCAATCCGGCGCTGAGCGAACCGGCACAGAATGTCAGCCCGTTATGCGGGTTATCAACCGCATGGAGAAGCCAGTTGATATCTTCCTCACCGGTCACAATACGCGGCAAGCCCAATACCTGGAAAGGGGGATCGTCCGGATGGATGCACATATTTATACCGTACTCATCACACACCGGCATGACAGCCTGCAAGAAATAACGTAAGTTTTCACGCAGGGCATCACGGTCTATCCCATCATACAAAGACAAAAGACGGCGGAATATGGTTACCGGATACCGGTCTCCCTCCTTTATATTACCATTTACAAATCCCTGCGTCTTGACTATAATGGTATCGACCAATTCGTTTTTCTCGGCTTCGGTTATAGTCTTATCCAATTCACGCACCTGTTGTAATTCCAAATCGGTATAGTCTTTCTCCGCCCCTTCACGCTGAAGAATCATACAGTCAAAATAGGCGAACCGGATCTTGTCAAAGTACAAAGAACTGGTTCCGTCCTCCCAAGGATGTTCCAAATCGGTACGTATCCAATCAATGACAGGCATGAAGTTATAGCATACGGTCTTGATACCCGCTTTACCTAGGTTGGCAAGGCTTACTTTGTAGTTTTCTATCAATTGATCCCGTTCAGGACCGGCATATTTGATAGCTTCACTTACCGGCAGGCTTTCTACCACCGACCAGCGCAATTGATGAGATTCAATATAATCTTTTAAACTTTGGATAGCTTCCAAAGCCCAGATTTCACCGTTAGGTACATCATGAAGGGCGGTCACGATTCCTTCCACCCCGATTTGCCTAAGCATGGGAAGCGTTATCTTATCTTTCTTCCCAAACCATCTCCATGTCTTTTCCATTCGTATTATGTGTTTTAGTCTGTATGACAAAGTCTTTATTAATCCTCTTTGAGCCTTCTATTGATGTATAATCATGGCAGAACGTGCCGGTACCATAAGCTCATCACCTGAAACCTGTCCCAAGCCTTTCATGTTTATTTTACCATCCTTACAGATTACAGTGTATTTACCCGACGGAATGTCCAGCTTGACAGGCTCTGCACGGCTGTTCAAAGCCACGATGATATTTTTCCATGAGTCACCATTTGCATTGTCTTTCAAGATAAAGGCAACCACATTCGTATTTTCTACAGGTAAAAACTCCAATTGCCTACGTACCATATCGGCATCCCCCATACGAAAAGCGGGATGTGCTTTACGCATAGCTATTAAACCTTTCACATATTCGAACACATCTTTGTGTGCGGTCTTATTTTTCCAATCTATCGTATTAATACTGTCAGGACTATTATAAGAATTATGAACTCCTTTCTTGTCACGCATCATCTCATCCCCTGCAAATATAAACGGTACTCCTTGTGAAGTAAAGACAAATGTTTCCGCTAACTTCTGCAAAGCCGCCAGTTCCTCTACCGAAGCATCCGGCATGGTAGCTTTCAGACGGTCGGCAAGGCACATGTCATCGTGGCAACTTACATAACTTATCATCTGGGTAGGTTGTAAAGCCCAAGGTTTCTTACTATAATTCACAGAATCACTTATAACCTGCGGATGTTCGATGGCTCCCACAATTCCAAATTTGATACTCATTTCGTGTCCAGGCTCCCCTACTAGAAAAGCTCCTTTAGTATCATCATCCCAACCACCTCGCAATCCATCACGCATTTCATCTGAGAAAGCGGCGATACGGGGCATCTTTTCCACATTGGCTTTCATCGCCAGTCTGTCTGCCTCTAATTGAGGAGAACTGGCAGCCCATCCTTCACCATACATAAAAATAGACGGATCTATTTTATCAATAGCCGCACGTATCTCATTCATGGTTTCAATATCATGTATCCCCATCAAGTCAAAACGAAAGCCGTCTATGTGATATTCATTAATCCAATATAAAATAGATTCTATCATATATTTACGCATCATGGCGCGGTCGCTTGCCGTTTCATTTCCACATCCCGAACCATTTGCCCATTGCCCGTCCTTCGTCTGGCGATAGAAATAACCGGGAACCGTACGTTCGAAATTGCTTTCGTCTGTATTGAAGGTGTGATTATACACCACATCAAGCACCACTCTGATTCCCGCCTTATGTAAAGCTTGTACCATTTGTTTGAATTCCCTGATACGGACATCGGGTTTATAAGGATCTGTAGAATAAGAACCGTCAGGCACATTGTAATTTTGCGGATCATACCCCCAATTATATTGGGCCTTGTCCAGTTTTGTTTCATCCACCGAGGCATAATCATACGACGGCAATAAGTGCACGTGGGTAATTCCCAATTCTTTCAGATGGTCAATACCTGTCTTCTCGCCTGAAGAACTGGTAGTACCCTGCTCCGTCAAAGCCAGGAACTTGCCTTTATTTTGAATTCCGGAAACAGAATCCAAAGAGAAATCGCGATGATGCATCTCATAAACCGTAATATCAGCATAATTCTTCAAAGGAGGACGCACATCGTTCTCCCATCCTTCCGGATCTGTAGAACGAAGATCAAGCACAGCTGCCCGCTTACCATTTACCCCTACGGCTTTTGCCATAATTCCCGGAGTGTCTCCTAACCATTTCCCGTTTACCTTCACATTAAAGGTATAGAATTTACCCTTCAGGTCCTCTTTTATTGAAATATTCCAAGTACCATTCTCTCCCATCTCCATTGGAAAAGTATTAGAAGCTGAACCTTCATTACCCGATTCAAATAAAAGGACACGCACCTCTTCCGCTGTAGGAGCCCAAAGTGAAAACTTGGTTTCGGCAGGCGAGTACTCCATTTCAGTCAGCGCATCTTCACGGACAGGATATTCATCAAACGAATTATATTCTTTTTTCACAGACTGACAACTAATAGTAGTAGAAACAATTGATGCCCAAATAACATGTCTCACATTCATAATCTTATCTTTTTATTTTATCAGGATTCTTATTTATAAAATCTTTCCAGCCGGAATATTCTTTAGTCAATGTCGGTCTGCCCATTTGTAAATAATGACAATAAGCAGCCGCCAACCCATCTGTTGCATCCATAAAAGGCAGCATATCACTCTCCGGTATATGTAACATCCTTTTCAACATATCAGCGACCTGTTCCTTGCTGGCTTGCCCATTACCGGTTATCGCCATCTTTATCTTCAACGGCGCATATTCTGTTATAGGAATATCACGGCTCAAAGCAGCAGCCATAGCCACTCCCTGTGCCCTCCCTAATTTTAACATCGACTGCACATTTTTTCCAAAAAAAGGCGCCTCAATAGCTAACTCATCAGGTAAATAAGCTTCTATTATACCAACCTCCCGTTCAAAAATACGGCGCAGTTTTAAATAATGGTCACCATATTTACGAAGATCAATGACCCCCATAGTCATTACCTGCGGTTTAGTACCTACTACTTTCAGCAGGCCATACCCCATTATGGTTGTTCCAGGATCTATACCCAGAATGATTTTCTCTTTTACCGGCTGAATCACTTAATCACCTCCATCAAAGTGGGAAAGCCAACCACCTTATCTTTAAATATCTTCATCATTTCCTCATTCAGATGCATCCCTTGCTGAGTATGCCAACGATGCAAGGCCGCTGTATCTTCCACCTCCCATTGCAATGAAAAACATTCTGAATCCTGCTCTTTGTGACTAAGGATGTGCGTAAGACGGGGATTTTGCAATATTCCCGTCTTTTCCACTTCGGGTATATAGCTTTCACTAAGCCAAATGACAAAATTACGCGCATCGTCAATGCCTGTTTGATAAGTTGTATTATAAATTAACATATCTATAGTCTTTAAATTAAAAAAGGCCTGCTTCGCAGACCTTCATTTTATCATTAAAAAAGTGGAGCATGCGAGACTCGAACTCGCCACCTTTAGACTGCCAGTCTAACGCTCTAGCCAGATGAGCTAATACCCCGAGAAATAATAACGATGCAAAGATACATAGAAAATCAATAATACAAAGCTTTTGGGAAAGTTTTTTTCTCATGTGAACAAAATTTTTATTTGTCACTTTTGCGCCAAAGAGTTACTTTTGCGTGAAATTGTTTCAACATAGTTTCAACATACATACACGATTATGGCAACATTCAAATATGAAATATTTAAAGATAGGAAAAGAATAGATGGCACTTACAACGTTAAGATAAGAGTCACACACAATAGGAAGCTTAAAAGGATTCCCACTTCCATATATGTTACGAAAGAAGATATAACCAAGGGGTTTAAAATCAAAAATCAGTCCATCTTAGATGAATTAAATAACATCATATCCATATATCGGAGCAAGTGCAACCTGTTGTCATTGCTCATAAACGATATGGATATAACAGAACTTGTGGAGCATATAACCAAAACTGATGAATCATCTCTAAAAATAGACTTCATTTCCTACGCCCGCAAATGGATAGATGAGAACAGAGAGAAGCATGGAATCAATGTGTATTCCTGCATGGTAAACTCTTTAACAAAATTCCTGGGACGGGAGAAATTGGATTTTAAGGAGATAAATTACAAATTCTTGAAATCGTATGAAGAACATCTCGGTCAAAGACGTGCACTCTCTTTATATATGGGAGCAATCAGGCATTTGCATAACGAAGCTAAAAAAGAATATAATGATGAAGAAGCAGGGGACATAAAGATACCATGGTCTCCATTTACCAAGTATTCTATACCTAATATAATATGTACCCGCGAAAGAGCTTTGGACGCAGATACTATCAGAGCCATATACAACCTGCCATATATACTCACTAAAGATAAAAAGGAGAAGGATTGCAGATTTAATTTTGCAAAGGATATGTTTATATTATCCTTTTGCTTGATGGGTATGAACTCGGCAGATTTGTTTCTTTGTGACACTATAAGCGAAAGCAAGGGAACGCTTACAATCACATACAACAGGGCAAAAACTGCAACAAGAAGGACTGATAAAGCAAAAATAAGCGTTAACATTCATCCCTTCATATTGCCCATATACGAAAAGTATAAGGACGTATCCGAAGAAAGAGTTTTTAGGTTATATAAAAAGTATTCCACTTATGGCAGACTCAATGTTGCCATAAATGTAGGTTTGAAACAGATAGGGAAAGTTCTTGGCATTGAAGATTTGGAATTTTACGCAGCCCGGCATTCTTTCGCTTCCATCGCACGAAACGATTTAAAAGTGGACAAAGGTACAGTAGGAGAAGCACTAAATCATGTAGATAAAGAGAACAGAATGACAGATCTATACATAAAAAAAGATTTTTCCGTAATTAATGATGTTAACAGTAGGGTTATTGATTATGTTTTTAACCCCGATATGATGAAAGGGTAAATGTAAGGCAGCTTATTGGACCGCCTTTTCAAGGTTCTCTCTGATTTGTTGGAGCATTCGGAAAGCTCCGGCCATCTTATAGTTGCCCAGACATTGCTTAGCCTGCATGATACAACTTTCAACAGTAAGTTTCAAATCCGGGGTAAAAGCCGCTTTGTTAATCTGCATTTCTTTTGGAAGTTCATCAGCATGGTTATTGAACCATACGATCATTTCATTCAATTCCTCTTCGGAATAAGATTCTTTTTTTTCAGCCATAATACATAAGTTAATGTTAGTTCCGGCAAAGATAACAAAAATAGCCCCGACTCATCACGAGCCGGGGCAGTCCAATTTATAAATTTAAAGTCTTATGATGAAGCTTATCTGTTGCGCCAATGTTTTACTATCAGCATAACAACAAGCAAAACGGTTACACAAACACAGACAAAACCGATTTGTTTAAGCAACGTGGATTCTTTTTTCTCTTTTATGGTTTCTGACCGGTTTTCCTCACGGGTATTGGAAGTGGTTTCCTTGTCAGCTTTCACTTCCGTACTGTCTTTGGTTGCAGTTTCCTTCCTTTTATTCTTGCTGAAATCACCTTCCACATGACCGTCTGCCAATAACGGAGGTTTTCCAGTCAGACTGTCGGGCGGTTTTCGGGTATCATAGATACGGAAATCAATTACATAGTTACCATTAGTGGTAATGAGTTCGCTCAAAGACGTACTTGATCCGTGTACGATATTGACAGATTCACGTGTACTATCTTTCTGTATAATCTTAGTGTCTGACTTGACAGATTTATGCGAGCTGCCACATGATCCGAACAGCAGGGACAGACACATGAAAGGAGCCAGCAATATATGCCGGCTTACCCAGTTCATAACTCTAACCAACATAAGAGATATCATTT
>OKYG01000615.1_pt1 | contig 9900 bp, 8 predicted proteins | sample 1608231 | NCBI WGS metagenome assembly OKYG01 (sample SAMN02674792, study PRJEB24791) | human gut metagenome, SKBSTL006 | isolation source: stool | host: Homo sapiens | place: USA
GGCGGTGGGTATGCTCGTCGGTAAGGATGAAAAGCTTGTCATGGGGACACTTCGCTATGGCATGCGTCAGGCTGTTTGCCAGTCCTTCGCAAAGGATTACTTCTTGTTTACTCATCTTGTTAATTACAAATTACGAATTACCAATTACTGATGTTACGGATTATGAAGGAAAGGGAGCCTTCTTCATTATATTGTGGCACAAAGATAGCTCTTTTGGCAATAAAACGTTATCTTTGTCCCGCGAAATTCTATGGGTGGCAAGGTGTTTCCGTCATCTGCCTCCCGCTATTTGTAATTAGTAATTTGTAATTGATTGATAGAAATGAGAGCATTACTTCCCGTTTATTGCCGTCCGTTGGGTTATTTCATCATAGCTCTGGCGTTGTTCCTTCCTTTCATATTCCTATTGTGGGGAAAAGTGACAGATGCCAACTTGCTGTTTTACAAGGAATGCTCCAAACTCCTGATGATGATGGGGGCACTGATGATAATCTTTGCCTTGACGAAGAACGAGAATAAGGAGATAGAGCAGGTGCGCAACAAGGCCACGCGCAATGCCATCTTTCTGACCGTTCTTTTTATCTTCGGCGGTATGCTCTACCGGGTGGCGCAGGGTGACCTCCTTTCGGTCGATTCTTCTTCTTTTCTCATATTTCTTATATTGAATGTGCTTTGCTTGGAATTTGGTATAAAGAAAGCGACCGTTGATAGATTATTTAAGCGGAATGGTCGATAAATAAAGCAAATCGTCATGTGGGGCATTAAACCTTTTGCCCGGAAGTCTGTCAAATGAAACAGTGAATAAAAGGCATTGTTCATTTAGAATAGACAAAGAATAGACACATGAAGAAAATTATCACGGGGATGGCGTTGCTGTTGGTAACAACGCTGTCTGCATTTTCACAGACCAAAAACATTACGGTATCGGGCCGTGTCGTGGAGGACACCAAGGAGCCTGCGATACAAGCTACCGTGCAGTTGCTTTTGTTGCCAGACAGTGTTCAGGCATCGGGTACGGCCACTACGGCACAAGGTTATTTCACTCTTCCCAAAGTCAGTGCGGGTAAATACGTGCTGAAGGTTTCCTACATCGGATTCAAGAGCCAGTACATCCCTTTACACCTTTATGCTACGACAACTGCCAAGAACGTGGGTACACTGACACTGGAAACGGATGCGGTGATGCTGGCCGAGGCTGTGGTTACGGCAGAAGCGCCGCAAGTGCAGGTGGTGGAAGATACACTGGTATATACCTCATCTGCCTATCGTACCCCCGAGGGAGCCATGCTCGAGGAGTTGGTGAAGAAGCTGCCCGGTGCGGAGATTGACGACGAAGGTAATGTGAAAATCAACGGTAAGGACTTGTCGAAGATTATGGTCGACGGCAAGGAGTTCTTCGGTGGAGACGTAAAGACCGGTTTGAAGAACCTGCCGGTAGATATGATAGAGAAGCTGAAAACCTACGATAAGAAGTCCGATTTGGCACGTATCACCGGTATTGACGACGGTGAGGAGGAGACGGTGCTCGACCTGACCGTAAAGAAAGGCATGAACCAGGGTTGGTTCGGTAATGCCGACGTGGCCGGAGGGACGGAAGACCGCTATATGGGCCGCTTCATGCTGAACCGCTTCGTGGACAAAACCCAGGTGTCGGTAGTGGGTTCTGCCAATAACGTGAACGACCAGGGCTTTTCGGGCGGTGGCGGTCCTCCGCGCTGGCGCAGGAACAACGGACTTACTGCAACGAAAATGCTGGGTGTGAACTTCGCTACCCAAACCGATAAGCTGGAACTGGGCGGTAGTGCACGCTACAACTATCAGAATGGGGATATTGCAAGTATCGGTTCTACCGAGGACTTTCTGCCGGACGGCAACTCTTACTCCAACTCGAACAGCAGGCAACGTAACAAAGCCAAGAATTTCAATGCCGATTTCCGTATGGAGTGGAAGCCGGACTCGATGACGAATATCATTTTCCGTCCCAACTTCTCGTACGGCAAAACGGACAATCTCTCCAATTCTGAGAGCGGTACGTTCAATTCCGACCCTTACAGTCTGGTGAGCGACCCCAATAACTGGCTGAATCTGGAGAAGATTCTCAATCCGGACGATGACCCGTTGAGAAGTATCCGTATAAATGCCATCAACAGCGGTTCGCTGAGCGACAACAAGAGTGTGTCTACGGATGCAACCTTGCAGTTGAACAGAAAGCTGAATGACAAAGGACGCAATGTTACGTTCCGTGGAAGATTTGGTTATACCAATAATGACAACAACCAGTATACGGAGTCGGAAACACATTACTTCCAGTTGCTGAATGCTTTGGGAGGAGACTCCATCTTGGTTCGTAACCAGTACATCACTACTCCTACCAAGAACTACAATTACAGTGCACAGCTGACTTACAGCGAACCGATAGCCCGCGCCACTTTCTTGCAATTCAGCTATCAGTTCCAGTACAAGTATAGCGAGAGTGACAAGACGACGTATGATTTGCAGGGCTTTCCGGATTGGGGATTGTCAACCCAGCTTCCCACGGGATATGAAGAGCATGCGGTGGATAGTCTGGGTAAGTATGCGGAATACCGCTACTACAACCACGATGCATCCGTGTCTTTGCGCTTTATCCGCGAGAAGTATCAGTTGAGCGCAGGTATGTCGTTCCAGCCGCAGCATTCTGTATTGTCCTATAAGCGCGGCGACTATATGATTGATACCACCCGCAATGTGTTCAACTTCGCTCCGAACCTGGACTTGCGCATCCGTTTCTCCAAGGTGAGCCAGCTGCGTATGACATACCGCGGGCGTAGCAGCCAACCGAGTATGGAGAATCTGTTGCCGATTGTGGACAACTCCAATCCGCAGAATGTGCGTATCGGTAATCCGGGCTTGAAGCCTTCCTTCACGCACAACATGCGATTCTTCTATAATACGTATAATGCCGAAAAGCAGCGCGGTATTATGTCGCACGTCAACTTCTCGGCAACGCAGAATAGCATCAGCAATAGCCGTGTGTACAATTCGGAGACTGGTGGATGGACTACAACTCCGAAAAATATCAACGGTAATTGGAATGCGTTCGGCATGTTTGGCTTCAATACGGCACTGCCCAATAAGAAGTATACCATCAACTCCTTCTCCAATGCCAACTATCAGAACAATGTGGCTTATCTGACGTCCGGTAAGGGAGCAGATGCCGTGGAACGGAAGAATACAACCACCAACCTGACGCTGGGCGAACGTCTGAATGCCGCCTATCGTAATGACTGGTTTGAATTCGGCTTGAACGGAAGCATCTCCTATTCAATAGAGAAGGATAAACTGACGCCTGACAATAATCAGGAGCCCTATACCTTCTCCTACGGTGCCAATACGCAGATTTCCATGCCGTGGAACATGACGCTCTCTACCAACATTGCCAACCAGAGCCGTCGAGGATATACGGACAGCAGTATGAACCGTAACGAGCTTATCTGGAATGCACAGTTGTCGCAGACTTTCCTGAAAGGGAATGCCACCGTCAGCTTCGAGATGTACGACATTCTGAAGAAGCAGAGTAACATCAGCCGTTCGCTGACTGCAAGCGGCCGCTCGGTGTACGAATATAACGGCGTGAACAGCTATTGCATGCTTCACTTCATCTATCGTCTGAATATTTTCGGCAGCAAGGCCGCCCGCGATAAGATGCAGGGCAGACGCGGCTTCGGCGGTCCGGGCTTCGGTCCGGGGCATGGTCCTGGCGGTTTCGGAGGACGCAGGCCGTTCTAAAGCGGAGGGGATCACCCCCCTAATCAGCTTGTCATTCTGATACACTCTCAATTCTGTGGCAGGTTTCTTTTTGATTATTTTTCAGACGCGGATGACGCAGATAAGAATATTAAAAATCTGCGTCATCTGCGTCATCCGCGTCAAAGCGATAGCAAGTATAAGTTTTCAGACAAGTTGGGGGAAGAGGGACTTTTATGTTAATCTCTGTAATCTTCGGTGAAAGTTTCTGTGTTTTTCCTACATTTGTTTCACACTTAATTGTCTGTGAACATGCTTGATTGGAACTTCATTGCCAGCCAGATTGCTACGATAGCCTTCGACATTGTTTATTTCGGTGCCATCATCGGAACGATTGTCGTCATTATCCTCGACAACCGCAATCCGGTGAAAACCATGGCATGGATACTGATACTGATGTTCCTTCCCATCGTGGGGCTGGTGTTTTACTTCTTCTTCGGGCGTAGTCAGCGCCGTGTGCGCATGATAGGGAAGAAGAGTTACAGCCGCTTGTTGAAGAAACCTATGGCGGAATATCTGGCGCAGGACTCATGTGCGCTTCCCATCAATTACAGTCGTCTCATATCCTTGTTCCGTAATACCAACCAGGCTTTCCCCTTCGATGGAAACCGGGTGGAAGCCTATACCCTGGGGCTCTCCATGCTGCAATCCCTGCTGCGCGAACTGGGGAAAGCAACGAAGCATATCCACATGGAATTCTATATCTTTGAGGACGATGCCATTGGGCGCTTGGTACGTGATGTCCTGATGGAAAAGGCGCGTGCCGGGGTAGAGGTACGTGTGATTTATGATGATGTGGGTTGCTGGCATGTTCCCAACCGTTTTTTTGAAGAGATGCGCGAGGCCGGTATCGAGGTACGCAGCTTTCTAAAGGTACGTTTTCCGCTTTTCACCAGTAAGGTGAACTATCGTAATCATCGGAAAATTGTTGTCATTGACGGGCGCATCGGCTTTGTGGGGGGTATGAATCTTGCCGAACGCTATATGCGCGGATTCTCATGGGGCATCTGGCGGGACACACATCTGCTGCTGGAGGGCAAGGCTGTTCACGGATTGCAGACCGCCTTCCTACTCGATTGGTACTTTGTGGACCGTACACTGATTACGTCTACCCGCTATTTCCCGAAAATAGAAAACTGCGGTACTTCCTTGGCGCAGATTGTAACGAGTGAGCCCGTAGGCCCATGGAAAGACATTATGCAGGGACTTGTCATATCCATTTCCAGCGCAAAGAAATATTTCTATATCCAGACTCCCTACTTCCTGCCCACCGAAGCCGTACTTGTTGCTATGCAGACAGCCGCCTTGTCAGGTGTCGATGTGCGTCTGATGTTGCCCATGCGTGCTGATAACCGCTTGACGCATCTGGGTTCCTGCTCTTATCTGGCAGATGTGCTCTATTCGGGAGTCAAGGTCTATTTCTATAAGAAAGGCTTCTTGCACTCCAAACTGATGGTTTCGGATGATGAGTTGTCCACGGTAGGCTCTACGAATGTGGATTTCCGCAGTTTTGAACATAACTTTGAGGTGAATGCCTTCATCTATGACACAGAAACAGCGCTTCAGATGCGCGAAATCTTCCTTCAAGACCAGCGCGACTGCGTACAAGTATTCCTGAAGAACTGGGTGAAGCGCCCCTGGTATCGTAAGGCTGCAGAGAGTGTGGTGCGGCTGATGGCGCCGCTGTTATAATGAAGAATGATGAATGAAGAATTTCTTGAAGTGTATTCATATCGTACCATTCTTCATTCATCATTTAAATATCGTGAAGTTCACGCTCCCGTATACCCTTCTCTCCACAAAGTGCGGATGTTCCTCGAAACTGTTTTTCTTCCCGTGTTCCAAGACGAAGAGTCCGTCTTCTTTCAGCAAGTTGTTCTCGAAGATGAGATCGGGCAAGGTTTCCAGCCCGGCAAGCTCGTAGGGAGGGTCAGCAAAGATAAAGTCGAACTGCTCGCGTCCGCTTTTGAGGTATTTGAATACGTCACCGCGTATGGGTAGGCACTTGTCCGTCTTTAATTCCTGCATAATTTTGCAGATGAAGGCATAGTGGTCGCGGTCTTTTTCCACGCTGATTACTTGGTCGCAGCCTCTGGACACAAGCTCGATGCTGATGCTGCCCGTACCGGCAAATAGGTCGAGGGCACGGATGCCGTCCTCAAAGTCCATGTAGTTGGAGAGCACATTGAACAGATTCTCTTTGGCAAAGTCTGTGGTGGGGCGTGCCTTGAAGGAGTGGGGCACGTCGAAACGTCTTCTTTTGTATATTCCGCTGATTACTCGCATAGGGTTATGGCTTGCAGGTCAAGATTAGTGGCGGGATTCATGATGAATACCTGCCGGATGAATTTTCGCAGTTCGGGCAGTAGCAGTTCTTTGTCGTTTAGGTCACCGGTCAGGTGCAGCTCATCGCGTTCCTGCTCGAAGCCGAGTTGTTTCCATATATATAATAGGTAGTAGACACGGTCGGGTGTGCTTCTGCATTCAAAGGAATTGGCAAGAAGGAGGCGTCCGCGCTCGTAGCCGTATACGTCTACGGCATCTTTTCGCAAGTGTGCATACATCTTCCGGTTGTTGCCCAAGCGGCTCTTTGAGGAGAAGAACTCAATGAAGGGGCTGGCTTGGGAATAGAACTTGACATCGGGATACTGTTCGCGAAGGAAGGAGCAGACACTCTTATCCATGCCGAACAGTACGACAGTGCTGTTCTTATGCAGTATGTTGTATTGTACGGTTTCGTTTTCCCGTTTAGGATGGTTGTGATAGAAAATGATTTCCGTTTGTTCGTCCTCGAAGAACTCCAGGGGAATGAACGTGAAGCGTTTGTCTGCCATGAGCACATTGACACGGCGGAAGGGGCGTTCCAGCCATGCCAGTTCGCGGAAGGTCTGTTTCAGATTGGCAGTGAGGGAGAAGGACTCGTCCACTGCACGGTCGTAGTAAGAGAACTCGCCGTCGCCCAAAGGGTTGAACACAGAAAAAGAAAATCCATCCGTACTGAGACGGATGGATAATGTATACTGTTCCGATTTATTAAAATCAGTCGTTTCTATCATACGTTTGTCGGGGTGAGATTATTCCCAGTTACCGGCGTTGTTGTTAGCTGTTTCCAAGCTACCAATCATCAGACCGCAGTACTTGCCAAGTTTGGTTTGTACGTCCTTGATGTTGGCAATTTCTTGTGCATCCAGACCGTTCAAATAAACTTCGTACGGAGTCTTCACTTCGAGCAGACAGAAAGGAGCGCCGGATTTAGCTGTATCATTCTTGATAGCCATTTCGAACTGTGCACCGTTTCCGAAGGGAACATATCTCATTGAATCGGGGTTGAAGCCCTTCGGGAAGATAGTGTCCAATACGGCTACCCACAAGGTGTCACGTTTGAAGTTTTCCAATCCCCATTTCTTGACGTCAGCATAGTTACCTGTCTTCTTTGCCTTATTGATGATGTTGATGGCTTTCTTTTCAGTCAGACCGTCTTCCAGCTGCTTATCGTTCAGTTCTCCTTGCTTGAAGATGAACGGAAGTTTCTGGTTTTTAACAAAGTCAATCAGAGAGTCGAAGCTTGCAGTATATTGCTGGTCATGTAAAGTACGATATTCCAATTGTGCTTTACGGATGTCAATCAGACGTGCAATGACGGCTGCGTCTCTGTGCTTCTTTGCTTTTTCAAAGTTGATAGGACCCATAATGCTGGTGTAACAAATATAAATTAGCACCAAAGCACATAAGCCTAAAATGACATTAAATACTGTTTTCATGATAAATATGTTTTTTAGTTGTTATATTCGCACCGCAAAAATAAAAGAAATTAATTTAAAAACGATAGTTCCCTTTACTTTTTTCTGTTACAAAAATGATAAATAACTATTTAGAAAGGCAAATTAAGGAAAATTTTCCTTACCAACCAACTCCTGAGCAAGAAATTGCTGTAAAATCTTTATCGGAGTTCCTTCTGTCACCCCGTAGCGAGGTGGTTTTTATGCTTCGTGGTTATGCGGGGACGGGTAAAACATCGTTGGTCGGTGCCTTGGTGCGGACGTTGGATAAGTTGCAACAAAAGTCGGTATTGCTGGCACCGACCGGACGGGCGGCAAAAGTTTTCTCGGCGTATGCGGGGCATCCGGCGTTTACAATTCATAAAAAAATTTATAGACAGCAATCTTTCTCCAATGAGCTGAGCAATTTTTCTGTGAACGATAATTTGACAACTCACACTTTATATATAGTGGATGAGGCCTCAATGATTTCCAATGAGGGACTGTCCGGTTCCATGTTCGGCACGGGCAGGTTGCTGGACGACCTGGTGCAGTTTGTCTATTCCGGCCAGGGATGCCGCCTGCTGCTGATGGGCGATACGGCACAGCTGCCGCCGGTGGGGGAGGAGCAGAGCCCTGCCCTCTTTGCCGATGCCTTGAAAGGCTACGGGCTGGAAGTGGTGGAGGTGGACTTGACGCAGGTGGTGCGTCAGGAGCAACAGTCGGGCATTTTGTGGAATGCCACCCGCCTGAGGCAGTTGATAGCGGAAGACGATTGCTACAGCCTGCCGAAGATAAAGGTTTCGGGGTTTGCCGACATTAAAGTTCTGCCCGGAAATGAGCTGATAGAAACGCTGAACTCTTGCTACGACCATGACGGGTTGGATGAAACTATCGTGGTGTGCCGCTCCAACAAGAGGGCGAACATCTACAACAAAGGCATCCGTGCGCAGATTCTCTGGCGTGAGGATGAATTAAACACCGGTGATTTGTTGATGGTGGCGAAAAATAACTACTTCTGGACGGAAAAGGAGAAGGAGATGGATTTCATTGCCAACGGTGAGACTGCCGTGGTGCGCCGCGTGCGCCGTACGCGAGAGCTGTATGGCTTCCGCTTTGCAGACGTGACGCTGGTCTTTCCCGACTATAACGACTTTGAACTGGAAGTGAACATGCTGCTTGATACGCTGCATACCGACTCGCCTGCGCTGCCCAAGGCAGAAAACGACCGGCTTTTCTACTCCGTCCTCGAAGATTATGCCGACATCACCGTGAAGCGCGAGCGGATGAAGAAGATGAAGGCAGACCCGTACTACAACGCCTTGCAAGTGAAGTATGCCTATGCCGTGACTTGCCACAAGGCGCAGGGCGGGCAATGGAAGAATGTCTTTCTGGACCAGGGGTATATGACGGATGAATACCTGACACCCGATTATTTCCGTTGGCTCTACACCGCCTTTACCCGTGCCACGGGAACGCTCTACTTGGTGAACTATCCGGAAGAACAAATAGTTTGAAAAAGAGAGGGGTACCGATGCAGTATTCCGGCATTTTTTGTATTTTTGTAGATAGAACAACTATAACTGAACAAGTATGAAGAAGCTATACTCTCTCTTTGCCTTGATAGCACTGCTGTTTACCGCTTCCGGTTGCGAGGACGATTACCGAAGCATGGTACTTTTCGAAGGTGTGGAGCCTATCTACCAGATTGGGACATGTGACAATCTGGTGTCCAATCTTTCTTATTATCTTTCTGAACAAACGAAGATACAGTGCTGGGCATTGACGGCGGCGACGGTTCCTATAATGTGATTAACGAGCACGAGTCGGTGGCTTCCGTGACTTTTACCGATGATGTCAACGGGTATCAGCGTATCAAGATTCATCCGCTGGCAGAGGGGGAGACGATTGTGAAGGTGATGGATGGTTCCGGTGAGGAAACACAACTGCGCATCACGGTGAAAGGTCGTAGGCAATATACGTTGACGAAAATGGGCTTCGAGTATGGTATCAGTAGTGGTGCACCGACGGAACTGCTGGGTGATGTTTCTAAGGCACTTGCCGAGCGTCCTTGGGTGAAGGATGGCGGGTATTATGTGTTGGTGCCCGAAGATTTCTCCAATAGTATGTGGAAAGGTGTATTGGAAATCTATCCGACGGGAAAAGAGGAGGAACCGCTAATGGGGATATACGAGACAGTTCCAGTGGAAGATGAGAACGGAGATACATATGCATTGTGGCAGTTTACTTATAATGGAGAGAAGAGGCTCTTTACGCGGACGGTCTCGGGAAATGGTAAATGTGTACTTGCGGAAAATGTAACTCCTTTCTGTCCTTCCGGTTTGCTGCCCGAAGG
>OKYG01000670.1_pt1 | contig 9322 bp, 7 predicted proteins | sample 1608231 | NCBI WGS metagenome assembly OKYG01 (sample SAMN02674792, study PRJEB24791) | human gut metagenome, SKBSTL006 | isolation source: stool | host: Homo sapiens | place: USA
CGCTCTTCCGATCTACTAAAATATATTGTTTGCCAATAATTGTTTTGGAAGAAGATACCAATGCAGCATCCCGATTATCAAGTTTGACCATTTCCAGCTCCTCGACAAAATAACTAAGAGGTACAGTAACCGTATCCTTCAACATAGACAAGTGGCAGACCCAAACGCTATCAGAGCCTGCCATTTCAACCGTAGCCACTTGTTTATGTCCCCAAACGTCATTTATCTCCCCGGAAGCTAATGGCGAACAAGCTATTAACTTCCCAAGAAGACAAATAATCAATATCTCGCGGAACAACTTCATCATTTATTGAAGTTCATAATTTGTAATACAGGGTTACCTTCTTCAGGTATAGATTCCATTATTGCCCGGAAACGAGGGTCAAACTGCTCTTTTTCAGCTTGCATCGACTCTCCTTTCATAGTAGAAGGCCAATAATAACCAATGCCGAGACCTGGAGTATTCGTTGTACGGGTTCTCTGTACATTGCAGACATCTTTTAAAACAGCCCATCCGGTTTCATTTTTCAAAGTATACATTTTTTGCTCCTTCTTATCAAAATAATAATAGTTCATTGGCATATCTGGAGTCAACCATTTCGTACCGAGCGTAGTATACAAAGTATAATCTTTAGCATCGATCGCCGGATGTAGCTTAACGAACTCTGCATTTTCAAATTTATATTCTGTCACTTCATCAATAACCTGTTTTACTTCATATGTTTCAGCATCAATAAAATACACGCCTTTCAATGATAAATCTGAAAATAAAATCCCACCATAAGCTGGCTTCAATGGTTCATAGCCAATACGTCCCTCGCTATCCCACACAAAATTATCTATCGTAATAGGACACACATACAACTTTTTGCCATCTTTTTTAGAAAGGATACAAACTGCCTCTCCATTATTACGATTCGTAAAAGGACAATATATCAGTACGGCCTCATCATTCAAGTTAGCAAACTTCCAAGAGCAACCAGGCGTTGGGAAGCTTCGTTTAAATTTCCCATTTAAATCATAAACTATAAACTTTTTAGCCCAGTCCAACACTATAATTTCTTTATTAGGGCTGTCCACATAGAAAGAGTTCAGAGACGCCCATTCCTGAGGACCACCTCCTTTATGACGCATTTGCAATAATGGATTTCCCTGACGGTCAAAAATAAATATAGCCTGTTGCTCTTCATCCTGAATATAAATCCGGTCTTCAGTGACCTGCATACAGGGATTTGTCGGTAACCTACCCAACAATGAATTTTCATCGTCTTTTAATAACACATAATCACTAACTGCCAGATCGGACAGTTTCAACTCTTTTACCGGATACTCTTTTAATCCATCGTAAACAAAAGGAGTATTTGCAACCTCTACCTGTTTTCCGGAATTAGACGAACATGCTACTAAAACAAGTAGCCCTGCCAACATAATGAAATAGTTCAGTCGATTCAACATATCACGTACATTTTTAAAGTTTTGATATTGCAAAATTAACCATCGGGCAGAGGAAAAACAAAAAGGGATATAGACAAAGTACTTCAAAAAGAGATACGCTACCACACTATATATCAACATATTATATAAAATATTTCTTAAATTAGCATGGACAAACAAGTTTCCGAGAACTAAAAACCACGTAAAAAGTCATCTAAAGAGTCCGAATCCTCTGCTCCAAGCTTCTCTCGCTTGATGCGAAATTTCTTTTTACTAACCGAGGTACGACTAATACAATAAATATCGGAAAGGTCCTTTATACTGACATTGATCTTCACCAGACAACAGAAATAAATATCTTTTAAGGTCAACAAAGGAAAGCGTGCAAGCAACCGTTGTGAAAACCCATCATAAGCATTATCCACTGTTTGACGAATTTCCTCCCACTCCCTTTCCGACAAAGCTATGCGATGTTCACCACTCTCCTGTTCTTCTTCATTGAGGGAGGGTATTTTACGCAAAACATCGACCTTACGGAACAAAGACTCTCGCAAAACCGCCTCTTTTTCTCTCAAAGCACTTAACTCTTCAGTTTGTTTCAGTATTTGGTTCTCTTGCTCCAACTTGGCTTTCTCTTCAAGAAGCAGACGCTCTTTTTCACGCTTTATCTTATTTTGCCGGTAGAAAATAAACAAAGCAATCAGTATAATCAGACAAAGGCTCAAAGTTAACATGGCAATTTCCCGATTCTGTTTGGCAATCTTCAATTGGTTTAACTCGTTTTTCAACCTCTCTTCCTGATATAGAGCTTCACTGTTATCACTCTGCACATGGCCTATCTCCACCCGGAAAAGCGCATCTGCCTTCTGCGTAGAATAGAACACTTGCTTCTCATTTCCTTCCATAAGTTCCAGTTCTGCAAGTTTCCTCCAAGCTTCGATAGCAATATGTGGATGAATGGAATGGGCTGCCATACTAAAATAACGACGGGCAGAATCATATTGATGGATGGAATAATATACGTCCCCGCGTGCCAATATATAATAAGGACGTCCGTAATGTTCCACTTGGATACGAGCGGAATCCAGCCAAGATAAAGCTCCCTGATAATTATTCTCTGTCAGACAACTGTCAGCCCGTTTCTGACAATACCACTCCCATTGACGAAGCCTCATAAATGTCGTATCCACCGGTATAGAAAACACTGCTTCTTCCGCTAATGACACTTTCCCGCAAGAGGCTAATGACACAAGCAGAAGAAAACAGTTGCCCAGAAGAATCGTCAAACACCGCATCCGATTCTCAATATTACTTTCGTGCTGCTTTTATCTTCTTCACACGTGCACACGTACGATGCCCATAAATAATAATCACTACGAAACAGATAAAAGGAAGTATGAAAGACAAGTTTACAGCAGGCATACCCAACAATGTATGTTGGTCAATAATACAAGCCTGTAATGGTGGCAACACAGAGCCTCCCAGAATTGCCATAATCAAACCGGCAGCCCCAAATTTGGCATCATCACCCAAACCACGAAGAGCAATGCCATAAATCGTGGGAAACATTAGTGACATACAAGCCGAAACAGCTACTAAACAATACAATCCCCATATGTCTTGCAAAAAAATCACACCTAACGTAAAAGCACCACCCGCAATCGCAAGAATCTTGAGAAGCATCCCCGGATTCAGGTAGCGAAGAATAAATGTACACACGAAACGGCTTATGCAAAAAATAATCATAGCAATTATATTATATTCCTGGGAAAGCACTTCAGCAGCCTTCTCCTCCATTCCCTGCGACATAAACAAGCGCGTTCCATATTGGATAACAAAAGTCCAACACATAATCTGTGCACCTACATAAAAAAATTGTGCTATGACTCCTTCTCTATAATGGGGAATTTTAAAGATACGCTTCAATGTGGGTATAAAATCAATATTATGGTTCTTATCGCCATTCTTAGGCATTTTAACGGCACGTATCACAAAAAGCATCGCTAGAATTACTAATCCTATAATCAGATAAGGAGCAATCAACACAGAGAGATCCGACTCTTTCAATACTTCAAACTCTGCCGGAGACAATTGGCTGCGTTCTACCGTATCCATAGGATTCAGACGCGCCTGAATGAAATTCATGGCAACATACATGCCGAGCAATGATCCCATCGGATTAAACGACTGCGCCAGATTCAATCGTCGGGTCGCCGTCTCTTCTGTACCCATCGATAATATATAAGGATTAGCACTTGTTTCCAGAAACGAGAGTCCACATGTCAAAATAAAATAAGCGAGCAGAAAAGGGTAATAATCGCCTGTCATCTTTGCTGGGAAAAACAGCAAGGCACCCAAAGCATATAGCCCCAGTCCCAACAGGATACCGGCTTTATAAGAGTATTTGCGAATAAACATTGCAGCAGGAAAGGCCATTGCAAAGTATCCCCCGTAAAAAGCGACTTGTACTAGTGCTCCATCAGTGACGCTCATACGGAATATTTTCGAGAAAGCCTTCACCATTGGATTGGTAATATCGTTAGCAAACCCCCATAGAGCAAAACAAGAGGTCACTAAGATAAATGGTAGGATATAACTTACTCCATCTTTATGGAGAATGGAACGGTTGGTGTTTTTCATGAATTGTCGGGTTATTCAGGATAATATACCTGAGGTTCTACACTGTTTATGATAATTTCTTTTAATTCTTCCCAAGAATCGACTTCGCCTTGGGCTTTTGCCTGCACTAAAATATTGCCGATAGCAGTGGCTTCTACCGGACCGGCATACACAGGAATACCTAAAGCATTGGCAGTAAGCTGATTTAACAGACGGTTCTGGCAGCCTCCTCCAATAATATGAAGCTGTTTGACCGGTGCCGGCAGACATCGATTCATCTGCTCTACTCCCAATTTATAACGATATGCCAATGACTCGATAACGCAACGAACAAATTCTCCTTGAGAGACTGGTGTCCGTAAATGGTGCTTATGACAATACTTAATGATCGACTCTTCCATATGGTCGGGATTGCAAAAAGCAGAATCATCCACATCAATCACCGAACGAATATCCGACGCTGTAGCTTCAGCTATTGCACAATCATAACTGATTTCCTTTCCCTGTTCTTTCCATTCAGCCATCAAACGTTGTAAAATCCAAAGCCCAGTTATGTTTTGTAGAAAACGTATCTTACCTTGTATTCCGCCTTCATTCGTAAATCCGGCCACACGTGCTTCTTCTGTCAGAATCGGTTGATCTACCTCTGCCCCGAGTAAAGACCAGGTTCCCGAACTGAGATAAGCCCGATTGGGTTCATTGGAGGGAACGGCAAATACGGCACTGGCTGTGTCATGCGAACCAACAGCAACGACATTGATACATCCCAAACCGGTTTCATCTGCTATTTCCTGCTTCAATTTGCCACGGACAGTTCCGGGAAAAACGATTTCACCAAAAAGCTGACGGGGTAATCCCAACTCACTGATCAAGTTATCCGACCAATTACGCTGACGAGCATCCAGTAGCTCTGAAGTAGAAGCGATACAATATTCATTGTTCGCTACTCCGGTAAGAAAATAGCTGAACAGGTCAGGCATAAATAATAGCTTATCAGCCACCCGGAGTTGCACATCATCATTCTGCTTCATACTATAAAGTTGAAACAGAGTATTGATAGGCATCACCTGAATCCCGATTTCAGCGTAATGAACAGTCTGATCAATCTGTTTAAACACTCTTTCAGGTATACCATCCGTACGGGAATCACGATAACAGACCGGGTTGCCCAGCAACTTACCATCCTTATCTATTAACCCAAAATCAACTCCCCAGGTGTCAATAGCCATACTTTTTACTTCATAGCCTTTCCGGGCAGCGACACGAAGTCCGTTTTTCATTTCTTCAAAAAGAGAAAGAAAATCCCAGTAAACACAGTTTCCAAGTTTTATCTGCCGATTGGCAAAACGATATACCTCTTCCAGTTTTAGCTTACCTTCGGTAAGGGTACCGGCCATAATCCGACCGCTACCTCCACCAAAGTCAGCTGCTAAGTAAGTACTCATAAGCTGGTAGTCATTATCTATTTTGTTTTCTTTCCCAATACATATACCTCCAAGTCATCAATCTCTTCCGGCGTCAAGACCGAATAGTCCCCTCCGGATTGAACTATGATACGGCAAGCCATCTCAAAGAAAGTAGCACGTTCGTATACCTGATCAAAGTCCTTGCCACATACCACCTGCCCATGATTAGTCAGCAATACAGAATTATGTTCTTTCATCGCTTCCACAACAGCCTTGGCAAGCGCCGGAGAACCGGGACGGTAGTAAGGAATAATAGGAATCTCTTTACCTACATGACAAGGGATCTCCGCAGTTACATTGAAGTTAGATGGTTTATTTTTCATACAAGAAACAGCCGTAGCATATTCCGACTGAAAATGCAAAACGACATTTACATCCGGACGCTCACGAAGAATCCCCAGATGAAAGGTACTTTCCATGGAAGGTTTCACACCGTTTTGAGGCGTACCCGTAGCAATATTACAAATGGATACTTTCTCTTTCTGCAAATTCGGCACCCAAGAACCTGTTCCGGAAACAAGCGCTTCTTCACCGATTCTCCATGAAAGGTTACCGCTACTGCACAACATCAGTTTGGCATCGCCATAGCGATGTGCCTGAGCAAGGTATTGCTCGATATGTTCATTGGTTATCATAATGCTTTCTTATATAAATCAAGAATAATTTCTTTTGTTACTTCCCGTGGATTGCCCGGCGTACATACATCAGCAAACGCTGCTGTGGCCAGACGGTCAAGATCACTTTCCTGAATACCCAAGTCCGACAAGTGTTGCGGAATATTGACCCTCAAAGATAATGTTTTTACAGCTTCGACTGCTGCTTCTGCCGCCTTTTCTTTAGTCATGTCAGTAGAATACACATTCATCGCTTTAGCTATCTCAACATATTTGTCAAGAGCTGCAGGAGCATTGAACTCCATAATAATGGGCAATAATAGAGCATTGGCCACACCATGAGGAATATCGAAAATAGCTCCCAACGGATGTGCCATACCATGCACAACTCCCAAACCTACATTCGAAAAAGCCATACCTGCAATATATTGAGCCACTGCCATACCGTTACGTGCCTCTGCATTCGATGGTTCTTCAACGGCAGTCACAAGATAACGATTGATCATTTCAATAGCTTTAATTTCGAACATATCACTCATCTCCCATGCCCCTTTGGTTATTAAACCTTCAATAGCATGAGTCAGTGCGTCGAGTCCCGTAGCTGCAGTCAGACTTTTAGGAAGTGTGTACATCAACTCAGCATCCACTATCGCAATAGACGGAATATCATTAGGATCTACACAAACCATCTTCTTCTGGTTCTTTTCATCCGTTATCACATAGTTGATAGTCACCTCTGCCGCAGTTCCTGCAGTAGTAGGCAACGCGATGATGGGAACAGATTTCTTCTTGGTATCTGCCACTCCCTCCAATGAAACGACATCACTGAATTCCGGGTTATTGGTAATAATACCAATCGCCTTTGCCGTATCCATAGAAGATCCGCCACCTATAGCCAAAATAAAGTCTGCACCGGAAGATGCAAATGCCTCGACACCGGCTTTCACATTCGACACTGTAGGATTGGGCTTAATCTCACTGAATATTTCATAAGGAATCTTGGCAGCTTCCAGCACCTTAAGTACTTTGTCAGCTACTCCAAACTTTATCAAATCTTTGTCTGTTGCGACAAATGCTTTGTGCAGCCCCAAACGTGAAATCTCTTTGGGGAGCACTTCACGTGCTCCCGGACCGAAGTAAGAAACTTCGTTTAATATAAATCGATTAATCATGTTGTACTCTTCTAAAGGTTATTTATAAATAGGACCATAAGTAGTACAAGCTCTATAATCTGCTCCTTCTTTATCCATACCAAAAGCATTCCAAGCTGCCGGACGGAAAATCTGGTCTTCTTCTACATTATGCATGCAAACCGGAATACGAAGCATGGAAGCCAATGTAATCACATCCTGCCCAATATGTCCATAACTGATCGCCCCATGATTGGCCCCCCAGTTATTCATCACAGAATATACATCTTTAAAGGCCGGTTTATCACACAAACGAGGAACAAACCAGGTAGTAGGCCATGTACGATCCGTACGTTCGTCAAGTAATTTATGAATCTCCGGATCAATCTCTACTGTCCAGCCTTCGGCTATCTGCAGCACTGGACCAAGACCTTTTATCAGGTTCAACCGCATCATAGTTACAGGCATACCTCCTTTTGATAAGAAATTGGAAGAGAAACCACCTCCACGGAAATAATCGCGATTAGCCGGATACCAGGTAGTAGCCTCCAGACACTTCTCAACTTCTCCTTCTGTAATTTCCCAGCAAGGTTTCATCGCAGGTTCTCCGTTAGCATTCGTCTGCTGTCCGGTTCCGTCAAGAGTAGTTGCCCCCGAATTAATCAAGTGAATAATACCGTTAGCAGCCATTCCTGTCAACTCTTTACCGGTCACACGTTTCACTGCTTCCGGACTCCAATATGTGCGTACATCTGAAAAAATCTGTGCACGATTCGTCAGCAGATGACCAAACAGCATAGCCACACCGTTACAAGCATCGTTTTCTGTTGCAACGACAAAAGCCTCACGAATACCATTCCAATCGAACGAAGTATTGAGTAATGCTTCAGAGAAGTCGCCATTCGGATAGAAATCGGTCCACTGACGCTGCCCTTGGAAACCTGCCGCAATAGCATTATGCCCCAAAGCCTCTTCCTTAAATCCGAGTTCTTTCAATTTAGGGTTTCCCTGCATCAGATCGCGCATGATGATTGTCATTTTCACAATGAACACCCAGTCCTCATCTTTTTGTGCACGGGTCTTCGTTTTTTCAGGTATATTAAAGTCATTGCCCTCATTCTTTTTGCAATATTTTTCAGTCCAAGCCATTGCCTTGGCATACTCTTCCTTATCATAGATTCCTTCGGCCATACGACGAATAATCTCTGTCAAATCAATCGATTCATTACGCATGCCCAGATATTCCTGGAAAAAGTCCGGGTTTACAATCGAACCGGCAATACCCATAGAAACACTGCCCATAGACAGATAAGATTTGCCACGCATTGTGGCTACAGCCTGAGCCGCACGTGCAAAACGCAGAATTTTTTCAGCTACATCTGCCGGAATAGAATTGTCATTCAAGTCTTGTACATCGCGACCATAAATGCCAAATGCCGGAAGTCCTTTCTGTGCATGTGTTGCAAGTACAGATGCAAGGTATACAGCACCAGGTCTTTCTGTTCCGTTGAATCCCCATACAGCTTTGATTGTCTGTGGATCCATATCCATTGTCTCAGCACCGTAGCACCAGCATGGTGTAACTGTAAGAGTGATATCTACGCCTTCTTTACGGAATTTATCTGCACATGCAGCGCTCTCTCCAACACGTCCGATGGTTGTATCAGCGATTACAACTTTAACCGGTTCACCGTTGGAATATCTTAAATTCTCTTCAAATAATTTAGCAGCTGATTTCGCCATATTCATTGTCTGATCTTCCAGAGATCCACGAACATCCAGTGCTCCTCTACGACCATCGATAGTAGGTCTGATACCAATTACCGGATAGCTGCCAATTAATCTGCTCTTTGCCATAATAAAATACCTCCTGATAAATTATTGTAATATTTCCGCAGGATCATTTCCTGCTAACCCCCAAGATTACATTTTCACTTTTCGCAGCATCTTCTGACTGCAAAAATAACAAAAATAATAACCTCTGCACCTGTTGTGCCGAACAGCCCGATAACCACTGTTTACTCTGTGAACAGCAGCCCGACTGCGTTACTGAGATCGG
>OKYG01000675.1_pt1 | contig 9281 bp, 7 predicted proteins | sample 1608231 | NCBI WGS metagenome assembly OKYG01 (sample SAMN02674792, study PRJEB24791) | human gut metagenome, SKBSTL006 | isolation source: stool | host: Homo sapiens | place: USA
TCATTAAACCAATGATTGACGCAAAGATAAAGAAAAATAAATGTCCTAATGCTATCAGCACACTAAAAATAAAGTTATCTTTGCAGCTATCAAGACTACTCAAAAATATGTCCTCCAAACCGTACCGTCACTTCATAGCACTCCTGCTGGTTTTGTTTTGTTCGCGATTCGAAGCCCAAGCCGAAGACCTGTTCGCTAAAACGGACAGTACTCTTCAACAATACTTGATCAGATGTAAGGCACAAATCAAAGATCCGGACTTTCTGCAAACAAATGATACTCTTACGCGCATGGCTCAAGAAAAAAATGACAAACGGATGCAGGTGATTGCCGTGGCCCTGAAACTGGATTATTACTACTATCAAAACAATCCGGACAGTATCCTTGTCATGGTAGAGCGCGTGAAGAAAATCAGCCGAAGGAATAATGAACTGAAATATTTCTACTTTGCATGGGGAAGCCGATTGATTATCTATTATATCAAACAACACCAAACCAACACTGCCATTTACGAAGCCCGGAAAATGCTTCAGTCAGCGGAGGCTGATAATTTCATTCCCGGAATCGTACAATGTTACCGTACATTGGGGACGGTCTACATGACTCAATCGAATCCTAAACTGGCTTATGAAAACTTCCGGAAACAAATAGCCTTGATTGAAGAAAATGAAATAGAAGATATCAATCTGCCCACTCAATATGCTTCACTCGCCCAATGCGCTCTTGAAATGCACCGCCCCGACGAAGCGCTGAAAGCACTGGAAAAAGGATCGAAATGTACCCGGAGTGCATATCAGATATTCACTGTACAGAAAGCCTATATTCTATATTATCTGGAAACAAAAGAATACGAAAAAGCCCGGAAAATACTTGTGGAGTTGGAGCAATTGTTCGAAAAAGATAAATCACTCGCACTCTATAAAAGCGGATTATTCTATATACAAATAGAATACTACCGGAACACCGGACAGTACCGGAAAGCACTTGACGTGATAGAAGAGATCAAGAATGATTCATCGAGCATTAACAAATACCTGGACTATACACTCACCCAGAAACAAGGCGACATCTATTGGGAAATGAACCAGAAGGCCCGGGCTGCCCAATATTATCGGGATTATATCCTGGCAACAGACTCCATCCGAAGCCAGGAAATACAAAACTCAACCAACGAGTTCTATACCATTATGGAAGTAGAACAGCTACACAAAGAAAAAAATGAACTACTGCTGCACATGCAGGAAGAAAAATTGCAGAAAATCAATATCGCACTTGTCTCACTGGTCATTATTCTGGTGGCAGGAACGATGTTACTTTTCCACATCTCAAAGTTGAATAAAAAACTGAAGAGATCGGAAGCCAAAGTGATACAGCAGAACAAAGAATTGGTAGAAAACGGAGAAGAATTACGCAAAGCCAAAGAACAGGCGGAAAACGCAAGCCGGATGAAAACAACTTTTATCCAGAGTATGTCACACGAAATTCGCACTCCTCTTAATTCAATCGTCGGATTCTCTCAGGTACTGAGCAACTATTTCAAAGAAGAAGATAATGATGAAATCAAAGAGTTCGCCTCGATCATCGAAATCAGCAGCAGCAATTTACTGCGGCTGATCAATGACGTACTCGACATCTCTTACCTAGACCAGTCGGAAATATTGCCCTACGATAAGCCCGAAGACATCAACAATTGTTGCCTGCTCAGCATCGAACGAACCCGGAACAGTATAAAGAAAGAGGTATCACTCCGTTTCGAACCGTCATGCGGACCACTTATGATATTGACCAACCCGGAAAGGGTAGCGCAGATACTGACCCACTTGCTACACAACGCAATTAAATTCACTGACAAGGGGAATATCACGCTGGCTTACACCATCTCTCCCACAGAAAAACAGATTGTATATACCGTAACCGATACAGGGAAAGGTATCCCAGTGGAGCAACAAGAGTATGTATTCGAACGTTTTGCCAAACTGAACGATTTTTCGCAAGGAACAGGGTTAGGGCTTCCCATCTGTCGGATTATTGCCGAAAAGCTAGGGGGGAGCCTCATCATAGATAAGACTTATACCAAGGGATGCTGCTTCATACTTACATTGCCGCTGATAAAAGCAGACTGATAATACCCCAAAAAGGTTGCCCCTCAGGCGGAAACCGCCCTCGGAGCAACCTAAACAAAAAAACGGTAAAGCGTTACCGCTACTTCTAATCGACGATGGTCACTCTCGCACCATTGAATACATTCAATCCCAATTTGTTCATGATGTACTTAATGGCCAACTGTGCTTTCACCGAGTTGCCCGAGCCATCCAAAGGAGGAGCAAAGGCAGATACACCGAATACACCCGGCAATACTCCCATCACACCACCACCTACACCGGTCTTGGCAGGAATACCTGAAGTATACATCCAGTCGCCCGAATGTTCGTAGAAGCCTACGGTAGCAATCATAGATGTGATTTTAGGAGTCAGTTCGGCATCGAACACCTGCTTTTTAGTCACAGGATTCACACCGCCATTGGCAACCGTACCGGCAGCCACCGACAACATCTGTGCAGTTACCCCCAAAGAGCACTGGCGAGTATAAAGGTCCAGTGACATATTGGGATCGTCATAGATACGATTATAGTTCTTCAGTAACCAGGCAATAGAACGGTTATTGAAATTGGTAGCTGTCTCCGACTTATAGAGTTCTTCGATCAACTGTGGAGCAGAACCGCAAAGATCGGTAATGTTCTGTACGATAGCGTCCCATTTCTTATCTGAATTACCAATCGGAGTCACCATGGAACAAGCCGAGATGGCTCCGGCATTTACCAACGGAGTAGACGGATGGTCATTCTCCAACAAGATGGCAATGATAGAGTTAAAAGGAAGTCCGGTAGCATCCGCACCGATCATCTCAAGCACTTTCTGTGCCCCGTATTGGCGGAGAATCAGAATGGCTGTATGCACTTTAGATACGGATTCAATACCGAAACGATAATCAAAGTCACCCACGGTAATGGTCTGACCGTTCAGCAGGCAGACACTGATACCAAAAAGGTTTTTGTCTATATTGGCCAGATAAGGAATATAATCGGCATTCTTACCGCCTGTATTACCCTTTACCTGTTCGTAGGCCTGCTGCACAACCTCTTTTATTTGGGAAATAGATATTTTTTTGTCCATACTAATTCATATTATTTATTTCTTGGCAGCTTGTGGTTTACCGGTATGGTTAAATACTTTGGCTTCTACCGGCAGATTCTTCTCCTGGGCAATACGAGTGGATGTCGGGTATTCCAGTTTTTCCAGTTCGGCAATAGCATTCTTAATGTCGCCCAGCAACATGTCGGCCATATCACGACTGAATCCCTGACGGACAACGACACGCATAACCACATAATCTTGCAGTTTGGCAGGCAATGTATATGCCGGAACCATCCAGCCATGCTGAGCCAGCTTATCCTGCAAATCGTAAAGAGTCCATTTGGCGTTCTTTGCATATTCCGGCTTCATGTACCAAATGAACAACGGGTTTACTACATCTTCCGAGTAGTTGACGAACGGAGTCATCTTAGCAATCTGGCTGTGGATGTATTTGGCAATCTGCAAAGAGTTGTATTGTACTTCCTTGTATCCTTGGAATCCTAAACGAATAAATTGATAATATTGTCCCAAAATCTGAGCTGCAGGACGAGAGAAGTTCAAACCTACCTGAGTAATGTTAGCTCCTAAGTAGTTTACGCTGAAAGCCATTTCTTCGGGCAGATATTCTTTGCCTTTCCAGACAACCCAACCCAAACCCGGATATACGAGACCGAACTTATGGCCGGATACACTGATGGAAAGAACCCATTTCAGACGGAAGTCCCATTTGGTATCAGGATACAGGAACGGCAGGATGAAACCACCGCTGGCAGCGTCTACGTGAATAGGAATATCATAACCGGTTTTAGCGTTATACGCATCGAGGGCTTTGTCAAGGGCTTCAACATCATCGTTCAGACCGGTCCATGTAACCCCTTGGATTGGAACTACACAGATTGTATTTTCATCACACATCTTCAGGGCTTCTTCCGGGTCAAGTGTGGTCTTGTCCAGCGTCAAAGGCACCTGACGCATCTCAATCTGCCACAACTGAGCAAATTTTTCCCAAACAACCTGGAAACCGGTTGAAATGACAAAGTTAGGTTTATCAAATGGTTTACCCTGGGCCTGACGTTTTTTGCGCCAACGCAACCAGGCAGCTACACCACCCAACATACAAGCTTCTGAAGAACCGATAGCCAATGCACCGGTTTTCCAGGTATCTTTTTCCGGAGAGTTCCACAAATTAGCAACGATATTGATACATTTACCGTTCATCACAGCAATGCGAGGATATTCTGTCTCATCAATGTAGTTGATATTGATAGCTTCGTTCATCAGCTTCGTTGCATAATCATCCATATAAGTAGTCACGAATGTAGCAAGATTCAGACGGGGCTGAGTTTGAGCAAAAGTTTCGTCCTTCACCATCTGATAGGCGATTTCCGGAGTAGTAGGACCATCAGGTATTTTCTCTACCGGAGAGGGTTGTAACATTCTGTTTGAACCAAATGCTTCTGTTTTAGCATCACCTTTTCTGAAATTTAAATCTTCCATAATTACTCTTATTTTTAATTAGGTTTAGGCGATGGGGATTTTCCCCGTCGAATTTCCCACAACAACAGTGAGAGGATATGAAAGTTCTTCGGTTTTACATTATTTGGGGTTTATTAAAAAGGGGGGCGACGGAAAAGTTAATAAGTTATCTCCAGCCCTAATAGGAAGATATCCCAACACACTTTCTGCTGCTTGTGTGCCGAACATTCTAACGGATCGTTTGTTCTTCACACACCTAAACTTTATAATACCTATATAACTATGCGTATTCAAACTGGCCACGGGACTATTCCCCTTATTACCCTCATCGGCATCTGGTCTATCTCGGCCCTGAATGCCCTACCGGGGCTGGCGGTTTCTCCTATTCTGGGGAAGCTCTCCGCCATCTTTCCACACTCCACCGAACTGGACATACAGATGCTTTCGTCTCTGCCTTCACTATTGATTATCCCATTTATCCTTTTGGCAGGTAAACTGACGGAACGGGTCAATTTCATCCGTCTGCTCCAAGCCGGGCTTGCCATCTTTGCTCTAAGCGGAGTGCTCTACCTGCTGTCGGGACAGATGTGGCAACTGATTGCCGTGAGTGCCTTACTGGGAGTAGGCTCCGGACTGATCGTCCCGCTATCCACCGGATTAATCTCCAAATACTTCGTAGGTTCATACCGTGTGAAACAGTTCGGATTAAGTTCGGCCATCACCAACATAACACTGGTAGTAGCTACGGCAGTAACCGGATACCTTGCTGAAGTCAACTGGCATCTCCCATTCGTCGTCTATCTGCTTCCAATTATCTCACTCGTACTCTCGGTATATCTGCAACGCAGCATGGCAAGCGAAGGCAGTACCTCGCTTACCAACGACAAAGCCCCGGCAGACAAAGAAGAAGATGTAGATACCGGTAACAGCAAATACGGCATTCACGTTCGCCATCTTGCAGGCATTATGGGTGTTTACGGACTGGCTACCTTTCTGGTACTGGTAGTCAGTTTCAACCTGCCATTCCTGATGGAAGAATATCATTTCACCAGTGGTAACTCCGGTATTATGATTTCTCTCTTCTTTCTGGCTATCATGACTCCCGGTTTTTTTCTGAACCGGATCGTAGGCACTCTGAAAGAGAAAACAAAGTTCTGCAGTTTTTTGAGTATCGGCATCGGACTGGCACTGATCTGGATCTCACCCAAAGAATGGGTGATAGCTCCGGGATGTATCCTGGTCGGGCTGGGGTACGGAGTTATCCAACCTGTTGTCTACAACCAGACAACCCATACGGCTATTTCACGCAAAGTGACACTGGCACTGGCATTCGTAATGGCGATGAACTATCTTGCCATCCTGCTATGTCCCTTCATTATCGACTTCTTCCAGTCGACTGTATTCCACATCAAATCTCAGCAGTTTGCTTTTGTATTCAATCTATGCATCAGCATCGTAATGCTTGTCATTTCCTATACCAAGCGAAATTCTTTCTTGTTTAATGATAATCTGAAATAGAAAATGTAATTTTGCACCCACAACAGAGAAAAACCGATTATTATGAAACTTTCTGCTCTCTACCAGATATTCCTGGATTGTGCCGTAGTGACCACCGACAGCCGCAACTGCCCTGCAGGTTCACTGTTTATTGCCCTGAAAGGCGAATCATTCAATGGAAACGCTTTTGCAGCTCAAGCATTAAAAGACGGCTGTGCATACGCCATCGTAGATGAAGCCGAATATGCTCCGGAAAACAACAGACATATCATTCTGGTGGACAATTGCCTGCAAACCCTTCAGCAACTGGCTAATTATCACCGCCGCCAACTGGGTACAAAAGTGATCGGCATTACCGGAACCAACGGGAAAACAACCACTAAAGAGCTGATTTCTGCTGTCTTGTCGAAATCTCACAATGTACTCTACACAGAAGGAAACCTAAACAACCACATTGGAGTGCCCATGACTCTGCTTCGCCTAAAAGCAGAACATGAACTGGCAGTGATCGAAATGGGGGCTAATCATCCCGGAGAGATAAAATTTCTGGTACACATTGCCGAGCCGGATTATGGAATTATCACCAATGTGGGAAAAGCGCATCTGGAAGGATTCGGTTCCTTTGAAGGAGTGATCCGCACCAAAGGAGAATTATATGACTATCTCCGTGAAAAGGAAGATTCTACCGTCTTTATACACCATGATAATGCTTATCTGATGGACATCGCTCATGACCTGAATCTGATTCCCTACGGAAGTGAAGACTCACTTTATGTGAATGGACATGTGACCGGGAATTCCCCTTATCTGACTTTCGAATGGAAAGCAGGCAAAGATGGTGACTTGCACAAAGTGCAAACTCAGCTTATCGGCGAATATAACTTCCCAAATGCATTGGCCGCCGTTACTATCGGTCGGTTCTTTGGAGTGGAAGCCGGAAAAATAGATGAAGCACTAGCCGGTTATACTCCCCGCAATAACCGTTCACAACTGAAAAAAACCGCGGATAATACACTAATTATAGACGCTTCAGACAACATTTGACTTTTCTCATTCATCTGGATAGAGCCAATAGCCTTTGTGTTACATTTTTTTTGATACGTTTCGTACATCAGATGTTGAATGGTTATAATTACAGGAAGTGTATCTGTTTTTATACTGAATCTCCCAACGGAATCGGTATAGGCAGAATTCAAAAATACAGAATCAGTTGTCTGTAAAACAATTGTTGCAAATTCAATCGGGTTATTATCTCTGTCTGTAATTACTCCGGTTATTTTCTGTGCATATACATTGTTAATACACAAGGAAAGTATGGCACTTATTATAAATTTCATATCAATTCATTTTTATATAGTCATAGAAAAATATTTTAACACCCTTTATCAACAGGGCGGAATGTTATTTATAGATATTTTTTTCCTATATAATAAATCTATTATTCGAGGAATAATTTTTTTTACATATTCGCACATACTATGTGGCTTGTATAGTGTTTTGTGATTAAAATAGGAATCTGAAGCACAATGATATGTACATACGTTTTTCCATGTACACATCCTACACTCTTTAATACTATCAATATTTCTCTTTAATAAATTTTGAACTGATGGATTTCTGAAAATACTATTTTTTATGTCATCTACTTCATAAATATTGCCAATTTTAAATTCTAAATTACCGATAAAATAATCGCAGGAATAGAATGAACCGTCAATATCAAACCCCAGCATTGTATGACCGGCTCCACAAGGAGCCAATGTGCACAAATTATAAATATTCAAAGATGACAAATTATTCAGTAGATTACTAATATTCACTTCAGAAATATAGTCTTCAATATTATTACATTCATTATTTATCAAATTGATTTTCTCCATTAATTTGAGATTTGTTTCAATCAAATGATTAATGTTCACATCATATTTTTTATCAGCTGCTTTCCCAGAATGAAGTATAGGGCTAAAATTGAATTTCTTTATACCTTTGCCTACGTAAAAATCAAAATGATCTAATAGCTTATATTGATTGGCAGCAGTGACTACCGTAAACATTCCGGGGGAAATTCCAGCAGCCAACAAATAATCCAGTCCAATAAGCGACTGTTTTAATGAACTACTCCCGTTGAGTTGGCATCGATGTGAATTAGAAGCGGTATCAAACCCGTCTATGCTTATTCCAACATTAAAATTTTCTGCTTTTAGAAAACCTGCAATCTCTTTTGTTACTAAAGTTCCATTAGTTTGTATGTAGAATTTAATATTTTCAGAAATTTTCCTTATTTCCTTTACCAAAGGTACAAGTTTATTATAGTTCAACAATGGTTCCCCACCGTGAAATGATAAATTAAGAACCTTCTCTGGATAAGATTTACTCAATTTGCGCAATATGTATAAAACAGTTTCATTGCTCATTGATGTAGGAGGTTTTAAATCTGTATGAGCATAACAATAAGAGCATGATAAATTGCAACTCTTTGTATACCTAAGTACAACTTGGCAAACGTTGGAACTGGATATTTTGCATTGGCGCCTTTTTAACTTATCATGGAATGATGATGTATGATTAACTTTTAAAACCCCTGAATTGAAAAGTAAATTTAATAGTTGAATATGTTCAGGAAATGTTTCTTTAAATTTATTCAAGGTAATTTCTTTTTCTAATAGTTCTTCAACAAGATAGATACATGACTTATTAATAGTAGCCCAAGCTCCAGTTTCTTTAGCTACTAAAATCACATAGTCTTTATTATAATCATTAATTTCCACATCTTGCATGCTAAGAGTACTTTTAGTATCCTTGCAGTATTCTTCTATGTTAAATATATTTCCCATTTTTATAGTGTATATTGTTATTTACTAGCTCTTTTTAGAAAAGGAATCAATTCAAACATTCGTTTTTTAGACATCATGATTGCCATCTGTCCTTTGCTTCCTACAGGTATTTTCTGCATATCTATATCAGTAATACTTATCTCAATGAATTCATCTTTTCCTTGCGCAAATATATTTGTTATAACTCCTAATAGTAGTCTTCCATTTATTTTCAATGAAACGCGGCTTCCCTTAATATGAGACTGTAATATCCCAATATCAGTGTTTTCTATTGTGAAAAGCAATTCATTTTTATGTTCATTATTCTGGTTTCCATTATATATGACTGATATGTAAGAT
>OKYG01000678.1_pt1 | contig 9229 bp, 6 predicted proteins | sample 1608231 | NCBI WGS metagenome assembly OKYG01 (sample SAMN02674792, study PRJEB24791) | human gut metagenome, SKBSTL006 | isolation source: stool | host: Homo sapiens | place: USA
TGTCCAACATCGGTACGGACGGATACATAGACCGGGCATCAGTAGACCTGTACTCTTTCTACGCACAGGGTGGATATTTTGCCGACAATACTTCGGTGAAGTTCATCACCTTCGGCGGTAAAGAAAAGACGTATCATGCCTGGAATTATGCAACTAAGGAAGAGATGAAGAAATATGGCCGACGCTTCAACTCATGCGGCATGTACACAGATGACGACGGACACATCCGCTTTTACAAAGACCAGACGGACAACTACCTGCAAATGAACTATCAGCTCTTGCTGAATCATACTTTCTCGGCAGCATGGAACCTGAATGCGGCACTCCATTATACAAAGGGGGACGGCTACTATCAGGAGTATAAAGAGGATCGCAGCCTGAAAGAGTATCGCCTGCATCCGTTTATGTACGATGGAAAGGAAGTGGAAAAAAGCGACCTGATCCGGCAGAAGAAGATGGACAATCACTTTGGCGGCGGCGTATTCTCGGTGAACTACCGGAATGAGAAGCTGGACGCTTCGCTGGGCGGCGCACTGAACTACTACGACGGATGGCACTTCGGACGGGTGATCTGGGTGAAGAACTATATCGGCGAGTTGCTGCCCGACCACGAATATTACCGTAACAAAGCCAAGAAGACGGACGGGAACCTCTATCTGAAAGCCAACTACAATCTGGTGGCAGGCCTCAACGCGTATGCCGACCTGCAATACCGCTACATCAACTATAAGATACACGGTGACAATGACAAGTACGATTACAACACTGACGGACTACAAAAGCTCGCAGTCAACGATCACTTCAACTTTTTCAACCCGAAAGCCGGACTGAACTGGGATATCGACTCCAACAACCGGGTTTATGCCTCTTTCTCCGTTGCCCAGAAAGAACCTACACGAAACAACTATACCGATGGTAACGCAGACGAATATCCGAAGGCGGAAAAACTGTACGACTACGAACTGGGGTATACCTACCGAAACACATGGTTGAGCGCCGGAGTCAACTTCTACTATATGGACTACAAGGACCAGTTGGTGCTGACCGGAGAATTGAACGAAATAGGCGAAGCCATGGCACGCAACGTGCCGGACAGTTACCGGACGGGCGTAGAACTGATGCTAGGAGTTAAGCCATGCCGATGGTTCCAATGGGACATCAACGGTACGCTGAGCAAGAACCGGGTGAAAAACTTCACCGAAAAACTGTACGAAGACGAGTGGAAGAACCCGATCGAAGTGGAACATGGTAACACCCCGATCGCTTTCTCTCCGGACTTTATACTGAATAATCGTTTCTCGTTCAGCCACAAAGGATTCGAAGCCGCCCTCCAGTCACAGTACGTCAGCAAGCAGTATATGAGCAATGCCAAGCAAGCAGAGCAGACACTCGATGCTTATTTTGTGAGCAACCTCAATCTGGCATATACATTCCAATTGCGACACGTGAAGTCGGTTACAGTGGGATTCACCATCTACAACCTCTTCAACGAAAAGTATGAAAACAACGGGTATGCCGGAAGCGGCTATACGCTGAAGGACGGCAAGCCCGAACGCTATAATTATGCCGGCTATGCCGCCCAGGCAGGTACAAATGTAATGGGTAACATCTCGATCCGCTTCTAAGCCATGAACTATCTCGAAATCACAGGTGCCCTTGTCGGGCTGATTTACCTTTGGCTGGAATACCGGGCAAGCATTTATCTCTGGATAGCGGGCATCATCATGCCGGCCATCTATATATTTGTATACTACCAAGCAGGATTGTATGCCGACTTCGGCATCAATATCTACTATCTGCTCGCGGCCGCCTACGGCTGGATGGTCTGGATGCGGGGAAGCGAAAAAGAGACCCGGGCCGAGCTGCCCATCACGCACACACCCTTGAAAAGATACCTCCCCCTATTGCTGGTATTCCTGGCAGCCTTCTTCGGCATCGCCTGGATACTGATCTGGTTTACGGACAGCAACGTCCCCTGGCTCGACTCGTTCACCACGGCGCTGAGCATCATCGGCATGTGGATGCTGGCACGCAAGTACGTCGAACAGTGGTGGGCATGGATCGTGGTCGACGTGGTATGTTGCGGACTCTACATCTATAAAGAGCTTTATTTCACATCCGCTCTTTACGGACTTTACTCAATAATCGCTATCTTTGGCTACTTTAAATGGAAACAAATGATGCATTATGAAAGTAAATGATATCGATATGGACGCCGTCATACTGGGCAACGGCGAATATCCGACCCACTCAATGCCGGAAACCATGCTGATTATGGCGCCTTACGTGGTGTGCTGCGACGGGTCCGCCGACGAACACATCCGAAGGGGATTTACACCCGATGCCATCATCGGCGACGGAGACTCGCTCTCACCGGAGAACAAGGAACGGTTCAGGACCATCTTCCACCAGATAGACGACCAGGAGACGAACGATCAGACCAAAGCGGTACACTTCCTGCTCGACCAAGGCAAAAAAACAATCATCCTCGTGGGTGCAACCGGTAAACGGGAAGACCATACCCTGGGAAACATCAGTCTGCTGATAGACTATATGAAAGCAGGAGCGCAGGTAACGATGCTGACGGACCACGGAATGTTTATTCCGGCATCGGGGCGGAACTGTTTCAAGTCATATCCCGGACAGCAAATCTCCATCTTCAACTTCAACGCCACCGGACTGAGGGCCGATGGGCTGGTATATCCGCTCAGTGACTTCAGTAACTGGTGGCAGGGTACGCTGAACGAAGCGACAGGCACCGAATTTACGATCCATGCGGAGGGAGACTACTTGGTTTATCTGAATTACTGACTGGTTTCTCCTTCGTCTCGGCCACTTCGACCAGATAGACACTGACGCAGATCATGCCGATGGCAATGGTCTGCGACCAGCTGAAGCGGTCCTGTCCTACGAGTAGAGAGACGATGGTTGCCACGATCAGTATCAAATACCCATAGATGGCCACCACGGTAGTCTTCAGATATTTCAGTCCGATCGGTACCAACAGGTAGCTGACAACCGTAGGGAATATCAGGACAAAGAGGAGCACCGACAGCGGAAACCAGTGTAACGGCCCGGAAAATACCGGAGCATGGAAACCGGTGACAGCCGAAACGACGATGCTTGAAAAAGCCGCTCCGGCAAAGGTATACTTCAATACTGTAAACATTCCGACCGACTTCAGTATTCGGTTACTTGCCACCAGATAGACAGCATAGGCGATCGAACTCAACAGGCAGAGCATATTGCCTGTCAGGGCGTCCGAAGCCAGATCGTCACTCTTCTGAGCCAGAATGCAAAGAATGGCTCCGCCGAGTCCGAGGGAGATACCGGCTATCTTCATCGCACTGATCTTCTCCTTGAAGAAGACCACGGCGATCACAAACACCCAGATAGGCTGCAAACTGGTGAAAATGGAACTCGAGACCGGAGTCGTTTTACTCAACCCCATCAGATAAAGAAACATGAAACCATAGATGCCCAAGGCTCCCAGGAGAAAAAGGAATATTTTTTCTTTCCGGGTGGAAATTTCGGGCTTGACAAACATCCCGATGATCCAGAAAGCAATGGCGGCAAACACGCACCGGAGGGTAACTCCCGAAAGGGGACTGACCCATACGGGAAGCAGATATTTCAACGCATTCATGTTCAATCCGCTAAAGGTTTTGGAAACCACCATACTCAGATTGGCCTCCACTTTCTTATTCTTCATCATACGAGGGTTATTTTTTTATTCCCGTACAACAAAAGAGGGAGACGGAAAGTTCGGAGAAAGAAGGACGATAAAGTCCGGAGCGGAAAGCAGATTACGATTATTTAGTTTTACACTAAAAACAGACTTTCACCCGCATGCGGAACGAAGAAAATCCGCGGGCGGGCGGAAGCGAAACCGGAGATGCCTGCAGGCAAAAAAAGTGGCGGGAGTTTTTAAAAAAAGCCCCGCCACTACCCCCCAGAAGTATCTCTGAGACCGTTTTCACAAACAATTTCCCGTCAGCATCTCCATCCGGGAAAAGAGCCGCCGGCTGTGGGAAAAGCATATTTCACCATAGAGAGCGCAAAGCATTCACATTAATAATCCATAACAAAAGTCATCTACATCACCCTGTGCCCTCAAGGGAGAGTCTCTACTTGCCCAACAGATAGCTCTTGAAATCAGCAAACTCCTTCGTCATCGGCAAACTTTTCTTTTCGCCTTTCATAAAAGCCCGGAGCTTAGCAGGTATTTCGACCTCGGTACCAATGATGCTCTCCACCGTTTGCAGGAATTTGGCCGGATGGGCCGTTTCGAGGAATACGCCTGTCTCACCCGGCTGCAAGCCTTCCTCCAATGCACGGTAACCGCATGCTCCATGAGGATCGAGCAGATAACCCGTCTGCTGCCAGCACGCTTTCACGCTTTCACGAATCTGCTCGTCGGTGTACGTCGTTCCGGATATCTCGGCAGCGATGGCTGCATGCGAACCGCCATACAGGTCGAGCACACGGGCAAAGTTGCTCGGATCACCCACATCCATCGCATTGGCAATGGTGGCAACGGACGGACGGGGATTGTACTGTCCTGTCTGCAAATATTGATAGAAAATATCATTCTTATTGTTGGCGGCGATAAAACGGCGGACGGGCAAGCCCATCTTTTTGCCGAACAAGCCTGCAGTAATGTTACCAAAGTTTCCGCTCGGCACACAGATGACGACATTCTCTGCCCGGCCGGCCTTCTTCAATTGCGCATAGGCATAAAAATAATAGAATGCCTGCGGCAGGAAACGTGCCACGTTGATAGAGTTAGCCGAGGTCAGCAACAACTGTTCGTTCAGTTCCTGATCCATAAAGGCTGCTTTCACCAGCGCCTGGCAGTCGTCAAACGTTCCATCCACCTCCAGGGCTGTAATATTCCGCCCCAGCGTAGTGAACTGTTTTTCCTGTATCTCGCTGACTTTTCCCTTCGGATAGAGCACGTACACATGAATACCCTCTACCCCCAAAAAGCCATTGGCTACCGCACTACCGGTATCTCCGGAAGTGGCTACGAGCACATTCACCTGTTTCCGCCCCTCTTTCCGGATGAAGTATCCCAACAAACGGGCCATAAACCGTCCACCTACATCTTTAAAAGCCAATGTAGGACCGTGGAAAAGCTCCAGGGAATAGATGTTCTCCTTCACCGGCACCAATGGGACATCAAAATTCAACGTATCATAAACAATCTCTTTCAGCGTTTCTGCCGGAACATCTTCTCCAAAGAAAACATCTGCCACCCGGTAAGCGATTTCCCGGAAAGAAAGATTCTCTATCTCGTCATAAAACTCTTGGGGCAAGGGCTTGATGGTCATGGGCATGAATAGCCCCTTATCAGAAGCAAGTCCTTTGACTACCGCTTCTTCAAGCGAAGCAAGCGGAGCTTGTTTGTTAGTACTATAATATTTCATGGGTATTTTTATAAATGGTTTCGGAGTCGGTGCACCACAGAGTCCCACAGAGTTTTAAGTTCTTATTATATGTGCTTAAGAGATAAAAAATTCTCTGTGAAACTCTGTGTAATCTGTGGTGAACAAACTCTGTTCCTATTCCTTAACGGTTCATAAACTCTTTAATAAATTCATCCTCTTTCAGCAATCCGTAACTGCCTTCCACTGCTGCAACTTCATCGAAGGTCTGCACGCTGTCCGGCTCGATACCCGGATACCAGATAAAAAACGGGACCGGCTCGTTGGTATGCGTACGCAGTTCGCAGGGAGTAGGATGATCGGGTAATACGGCAATCGCTACCGGCTCTTCCCACTCCTTCACAGCCTCGTAGATAGGACCTACGGCACGGCTATCCAGGTTTTCAATCGTTTTCAGTTTCAGCGCCACATCACCCTCATGACCGGCTTCGTCACTGGCTTCAATGTGCAGATAGACAAAGTCGTCCGTTTTCAGGGCCTCCAGTGCGGCGGCCACTTTATTCTCGTAATTGGTATCGTACAGCCCCGTTGCCCCTTCTACCGCAATACGGCGCAGCCCGGCATAATATCCGATACCGTTGATCAGATCGACGGCCGAGATGACAGCTCCCCTCTTCACTTGCGGGAAGGTGTCGGACAGACGTTCCATTTGCGGACGGTAACCCGGGCTCCACGGCCAGATGCTGTTGGCAGGGTCTTTCCCCTCAGCCATCCGCTTCAGGTTCAGCGGATGATCTTTCAGCAGTTCCTGAGACTTCAGGATCAGTTCATTGAGCAGGCTAGCAGTCTCTTCGGCCTCCGGTACCAAAGGTTTCACCATCAGCGGACGGAAAGGCTTCAAAGGCACATCGTGCGGAGGGGTGCAGTCGAGTTGCTTGTTTCCGCCTTTCACCACCAGCAGATGGCGGTATTGCACCCCGGTATGAAACCTCACCCGGTCGTCCCCCAGTTTCTCCTGAAGGTATTGAATCAACACATCCGCCTCTTCTGTTGTGATATGCCCTGCCGAATGATTCTTCAGGATATCTCCTTTCGTACAAATCAGATTGCAACGCATTGCCATCTCGCCCGGCTGCAAATCGACACCGATGCTGGCAGCCTCGAGTGGTCCGCGCCCTTCGTATACTTTCGGAAGATTGTATCCCAGAACCGACATATTGGCTACTTCACTTCCCGGATGGAACCCGTCGGCTACGGTTATCAACCGTCCGTTCCGTCCCATACGGGCCAGTTTATCCATATAAGGCGTTTTTGCATATTGCAGGAGCGTCTTGTCTCCCAACGACTTTACAGCCCAGTCGGCCATTCCGTCACCCAGTATGATGATGTGTTTCATAAGCTTCTTTTTTATACGTTTGCAATGCTCATAATGTCAGCAAATACACCGGCCGCCGTCACTCCGGCACCCGCACCGTATCCCTGAATCATCATCGGATATTCTTTATAGCGTTCGGTGGTGAGCAAAATGATGTTATTGCTGCCTTCCAGTCCGTAGAAAGGATGGTTGCGGTCCACTTCCTGCAAACCGACGGATGCTTTGCCGTTCTCCAGCTTGGCAACGAAACGCCAATGTTTATTCTCACTCTCGAGCACCTTGCGGCGAGCTTCGAAATCAGCATCCAGACTAGGCACTTTTTTCCAGAAGTCTTCCAGCGAACCTTCAAAGAAGTCATTCGGTACGAAAAGATTCTTCTCCACGTCTTCCTGTTCCAGCTTGTATCCGGCCTCACGCGCCAGGATCACGAGCTTACGGATCACGTCCTTACCGCTCAGGTCGATGCGCGGATCGGGTTCCGAATAACGCTCTTCCTGCGCCATCTTGATGGTACGGCTGAAGGGAACATCGGCACTGATCTTATTGAAAATATAGTTCAGCGTACCCGAAAGCACTGCCTCGATCTTCAGAATCTTATCACCGCTATGTATCAGGTCATTGATGGTATTGATAATCGGAAGTCCGGCTCCCACGTTAGTTTCAAACAGATATTTCACACCACGCTGACGGGCTATCAGCTTCAGTTCACGGTAATTCTCGTAAGCCGATGAAGCAGCAATCTTATTGGCCGCCACCACAGAAATGTTATGTTGCAGGAAGTCTTTATATAGAGAGGCTATGTCCGGACTGGCCGTACAATCCACAAATACCGAATTGAATATATTCATGCCGATAATCTCGTCACGTATAGTATCCAGCGAACTGTCCACTCCCTTCTCTTTCAGCTCTTCGCGATAGTTGGCCAGATCGAATCCGGCACGGCTGAACATCGCCTTCGTCGCATCGATAATACCTACCACATGGAGTTTCAGGCCATTTTCCACCATCAGCTTCTTCTGCTGCTGGCGGATCTGCTCGACAAGACTTCCTCCCACCGTGCCCACACCGCAGATAAAGAGGTTGAGCACCTGATATTCGGAGAGGAAGAACGAGTCGTGAATCACATTCAGCGATTTACGCAACGACTTTGAATCGACAACAAACGAGATGTTGGTCTCGGAAGCTCCCTGTGCACAGGCTATCACATTGATGCCATTTCGTCCCAGCGTACCGAACAGCTTTCCGGCAATGCCCGGCGTATGTTTCATGTTCTCACCCACGATAGCTACCGTAGCCAGGTTCTTCTCTGCCTGGATAGGCGAAATCTCACCCATTTCGATCTCTTTGGCAAACTCTTCGTTCAGCACTTCGCAAGCCAGATCGGCATCGGCATTACGCACACCGATAGAGGTACTGTTCTCCGATGAAGCCTGCGAAACGAGGAACACACTGATTCCATTCTTTGCCAGCGCCTTAAAGATGCGGTAGTTGACACCGATCACGCCCACCATACCTAAACCCTGTACGGTAATCAGGCTCGTGTCGTTGATGGACGAAATCCCTTTGATAGCTTTGCTCTTCGTGTGGTCTACGTGTTGTTTGATCACCGTTCCCCGGGCATCCGGGTTGAAAGTATTCTTAATCAGGATCGGTATGTTTTTGTGACATACCGGATAGATGGTAGGCGGATACACCACTTTTGCACCGAAATTACAAAGTTCGGTAGCCTCTACATAAGTCAGCTCGCTGATAGTATAGGCCGTACTGATCACACGCGGGTCGGCTGTCATGAAGCCGTCTACATCCGTCCAAATCTCCAGACTATCGGCATCGAGAGCTGCGGCAATAACAGCTGCGGTATAGTCGGAACCGCCCCTGCCCAGATTCGTTACGTCTCCCGAAACCTTATCCGAAGAGATGAATCCGGGTACCAGCGAAACCCGGGGGATTTCTTTGAAAGCTTCCCGCACCAACCGATTGGTCAGTTCCGTGTCCAGTGTATGTTTATTATGTTTCTTTTCTGTCTTGATAAAAGTACGTGAGTCGAACCATACAGCCCCTTGGATCAGTCTTGACGCAATCAGTGAAGACAGACGTTCACCATAACTGACAATGGTATCGGACGTTTTCGGAGAAAGATCTTTAATCAGATAAATACCCTGAAAGATATCTTTCAGTTCGTCGAGCAATTCATTCACCTGATAGTGCAACAGGGTCTGAGTCTCTCCGGCAGGAATCACTCCCTGCACCATCTCTTCGTGGCGGCGAACTATTTCCCGGTATGCCCCTTCGTAAGCTGCATCGCCCATGGCGGCCATTCGGGAGGTACTGATCAACTGGTCAGTGATCCCGCCCAATGCAGACACTACTACGATTACCGGTTCACCGGCAGACTCTACGATTTTCTTTACGCTTAAAATGCTGTTCACGGAACCTACGGACGTTCCGCCGAATTTCATTACTTTCA
>OKYG01000680.1_pt1 | contig 9227 bp, 8 predicted proteins | sample 1608231 | NCBI WGS metagenome assembly OKYG01 (sample SAMN02674792, study PRJEB24791) | human gut metagenome, SKBSTL006 | isolation source: stool | host: Homo sapiens | place: USA
ATGGATTGATTGATGCCTTTTCCGCCGGGATAAACAAAAAAAGTGTCACTGCTAAAAATGAAAAAGGCAAAAACCAAAGTAAGATTGCTTGCAAAAATATAGGGAATGCCAAAGTATGTTTTTCCCGCATCAGAAAACATGTTTGTACACGTATATTCCCATATAGTTATACATACGTACAGACTTGTGCGGACGTATGTATGTATAATTATATGTCCAAAATAAAATTCCATATCAAAGACAAGGGCGTTTTTTAAAAACGTCTTGATCTTTTTTACCGTTACCGGAACTTTGTAAACCGTCATTCTATGGAAATCCCCCCCTTATGCACACTTCTTGCGAGAAAAAAGCCTGAAAACACCCTACTCCCTATCAAGCCTGAAATAGCCCACAATATATGTATATAACTGAGGACAAGCATGTTACACGAAAACATATTTTAGAACACTATGAGAGCATGAGAGCATAAGTGAGAACAAATATTTTTACTATATGCATATAAGTTGTTTATAATTAGTCTGTTATACAGACAGTGAGGGCATGAGGGCATAAACATCCGAACTTCCTCAAGAGAAAAACTGATACGTCAAGAACATTTCTGAAAGCTATCAGAGAACAAAACAATCCTTCAAGAACCAAAGTCCTTCCCCACGATTTTGCAGATAAACCTCAAACAGACCGAAAAAACCGCTTGTTAAAAACTTGTTTTTCAATTGAAAGGACAGAGAAGCACTCTTTACAAGGCAAAGTCATTTAAAAAAAGAAATAAAACATTGCCCGCAAATAAAGTCTTGCTAGCTTGTTCAAGAACTTTCTATTTATCACAAACTTCAAACTTTATTAAATCATTAAACCATTTCTACCCGTATTTGTCATCTAGGAAACAATAAATAGATTAGATTATGGAAAAAATTATTGAGAGAAATGTCCCTATTGCAGAAGAGAATGTAACATTATCAGGACAACCGGCAACAAATATGTTCGAAGACTGGAGTGAGAACATAACTGAAACAGATCTTTTGCATGAAGAAAAAGATAAAGGACTCTCCCCTAAAAAGAATCCCAAAAAACTAATGAAAGAAATGGATCAGATAGTACAGGATGACATTAAAAACATTCATTAATAACTATTCATCCAATCCCCTTTACTATTTTACATTTGTCCTAGGCTAGTGTACAAAAATCACTTGGCGAAAAGAGTATAAGGACAACTGAATACAAATAAATTGGAAACAGCTGCCATAAAAAACAGTTGTTTCCAATTTCAATTATGAACAAAATCTCTATGACGGCAAATTAATTAAGATAACAACACAAGTCTTGATGCCATCCTGTTGGAGCATTATTCACCTCAACAGGGGTAAAATGATTTATCGCAATCACATTCTTCACTCCACGTACTATATCTTTTGCAAACAACGCTGCAAGTCCTAATCCCATTACCCATACTAACACAACAAAAAACTTTCTCATATCCTAATATATTTAAATGGTTATTCTTATGACAAAGAGAAAACAAAGCCTATGCCAAAACAAGACAGGCTTTGATTATCAATTAAATACATTAAGAATAAGCTATTTTCAAAGAAAAAGATCCACATTTTCATTGTAGAATATTTCTACACTTTCCCCAACAAACCAGACATGTACATCACCTTGTATCCGGCACAACAAACAACAGGAAGGATAACTTTATAACATTCTTCCTCATCTAAATACATTAATAATATTGATAGTTGGTTAAGCTGCACACAAGTACAAACAACTAACTATAAGCAGTTTCGTTATATCCCCTAATAACAAAACAACCATATCCACTATAAATCGTGTTCATTCATCCCAGGCAACAATTCTTCCTGAATATTTGTCATGCATTTCCACAAACTATACCGTGCTTCAGGATTCATTTTTTCTAGAGAATATAAAACCTCTTTCATATTTGAACGATTCGACAAACTTTCATAAGGACAATCTTTGATCTGTTTACGAAAACCGCGGATACGTGCCATTTCAATTAAATCCGCTTCATGTACCAAGCACATCGGACGAATAATTGTCATCTCAAATTTACGCATCACTAATTTAGGAGGCATTGTACTGAAGGCTCCCTGAAAAGTAATATTCATCAACAAAGTTTCCAAGATATCATCCATATGATGTCCTAAAGCAATCTTATTGCACCCCTGCTCCTTTGCCACCGTGAACAAAGCTTTTCTCCGATTCCAAGAACAAAGGAAACAAGGAGACTTCCGAGTGTCGGTACTCGGATCAAAAAAAGTTTCATAATGCACAAACGGCACCCCTAAATCCTCTGAGTAGCCTTTCAGATATTCCAAATCAGATTGATAAGGAATATTTGTCATGCCTACATGCACAGCTATCACTGTAAATTTCGGTTTCAAAATACGTGAACGCCTTGCCAATAGCTCCAACAGAGCCAAAGAATCCTTCCCACCAGAAAGACCTATCAAAATTTTATCACCATCCTCAATCAAGCGATACTTTACCACCCCCTTGTTAAAGCGTTGCTCCAACCTTCGCATTATTTTCTCGTCTTCCGTAAATTGTGCCATACATCTTCTTTAAAAATAGGGCACAAAAGTACATGAAAAGAATGATTTATGGAAGATTTAACAAAATAGAATTATGTGAAGCATGAGAATTCCAATTAATATTTGTATTTTTGAATCTAAATAATACGGATTATAAACTAACTATGTACAAAAAATATATCATTGGTTTATTTACTTTATGCTGCGCAGGCAATGTTGCGGCACAAAGCTTGGCGCAAGCCAAACAACTTTTCCTGAACGGAGAATTTGAACAAGCCAAACCTGCTTTCCAAAAGCTGGTAAAACAAGCCCCTTCTAACGCCAATTATAATTATTGGTATGGCGCATGTTGTTATGAAACAGGAGAAAAAAAAGAAGCACAGCCCTACCTTGAAAAAAGCGCCGCCCGCAAAGTCATTGACGCATACCGCTACTTAGGAAAACTATATTATGACATCTATCGGTTTGACGATGCCGTAGATAACTACGAACAACACATAGAATGGTTGGAAAAGAAAAAACGCCCTACCGAAATGGCTGAAGCAGAGCTGGAACAAATAAAGCAAGCAGCCCGTATGATAAAAGGAGTGGAAAACATTACTGTAATAGACAGCTTTGTAGTCGATAAAAATGATTTTCTAAAAGCATATAAAATCAGTAGAGAGTCGGGGGCACTCTATCACGATCCTGCGATATCCGGGACTGTCTATCAGACCGAAATGGGCAATAAAGTACTCTACGGAAACCAAAGCACAGACGGCAAGATGCAACTGTACTCCCGTATCCGTCTGTTGGACGGCTGGAGCGAGCCCGAACCCCTCACGTCCCTTAATGAACAGGGAAATGTAAACTATCCCTTCTTAATGTCAGATGGCATTACCTTGTATTATGCATCGGATGGAGAAGGCTCTTTGGGAGGATACGATATTTTTGTAACTCGCTATGATTCGGAAAATAGCAATTATCTTCGTCCCGATAATATAGGAATGCCATTTAACTCTCCCGCCAATGACTATATGTATGCCATTGATGAATTCAACAATATCGGCCGGTTTGCTTCAGACCGCTATCAGCCTGATAACAAAGTCTGTATCTATGTGTTTGTACCGAACTCTTCAAAAGAAGTATACAATTATGAAAGTACAGACGAACAGATCATCATAAATGCAGCCAGCCTGCGCTCTATCCATACCACTTGGAAAGATGAAGAGAAAGTACGAACCGGCAAGCAACGCCTGGCAGCCATAATGTATGCCAAAGAATCCGGAGAACAACAAAAAGACTTCACCTTGATAATAGATGATTCTGCCGTTTACCACACATTGAACGACTTCCGCTCTGCCGAAGCACGCAAACTTTACCAGCAAAGAATACAAAAGCAGAAGGATTATGACAACCTGAAGAAAAATTTGGATGACAAGCGCGAACAATATGCCCAAGGGAACAGTGCACGAAAGAAGAATCTGACACCCGCCATTTTGGAATTGGAAAAACGTACTGAACAACTTCTGAAAGAAATGGCCCAACTGGATATCAGTGTCCGCAACGAAGAAATAAAGAAGTTGAAACACTAATACAAAGATATTTATGGAAGTATTTATTATCGTATCGCTCATCTTGGCAGGACTACTTCTCTTTATTGTAGAGGTTTTCCTTATTCCCGGCATCAGTATAGCCGGAATAGCATCAGCCATCTGCCTGCTATATGCCAACTATTACGCTTTCGACACATTAGGACCGATAGCAGGATTCATTACTTTGATAGCATCCGTCCTAAGTTGCATAGCCATTATCGTTTGGTTTATGCACTCAAAAACCATGGACAAGCTTTCTTTGAAGAAAACACTGGATTATAAAATCGATCCCCTAAAAGGAACCCATATCCGCATCGGAGACAAAGGCATAGCAATAACCCGCCTTGCACTGATAGGCAATGCAAACTTTAACGGACACATCATCGAAGTGCGCTCTGCCGATGGTTTGATTGATGAGAATACTCCCATTTATGTAGAAAGAATGGTTGAAGGAACGGTGATTGTACGCAAATTCAACCAATGATAGGGAAATGACTTACAAATACGAATTTATCAGGTTTCTTGATTGACATTCTCATTCAAGCATATTTTAGACAATAGTGAAAACAGCAAAAACTTGATATTGAGCTGTTCAAATATAAATATTTACTTTTAAACAACTGATTATTATGATCGAACCCAACTATCTTCCTTTCATCCTTATAGGAGGTGGAATTATTTTCGTGGTACTATTCTTTCATTATGTGCCATTTTTCCTCTGGCTGTCTGCCAAAGTTTCGGGGGTACGCATCTCATTGGTGCAATTATTCTTAATGCGCATCCGTAATGTCCCTCCTTATGTCATTGTCCCGGCAATGATTGAAGCACACAAAGCCGGCTTAAGCAACATAACCCGAGATGAATTGGAAGCTCATTATATGGCAGGCGGGCATGTGGAAAAAGTAGTGCACGCACTAGTATCCGCGTCCAAAGCCAATATCGAACTGTCTTTCCAAATGGCAACTGGTATTGACCTAGCCGGTCGTGACGTATTCGAAGCCGTGCAAATGTCAGTGAACCCTAAGGTTATTGACACCCCTCCCGTTACCGCTGTAGCCAAAGACGGCATACAGCTTATAGCTAAAGCTCGTGTCACCGTACGCGCCAATATCCGCCAATTAGTAGGAGGTGCTGGAGAAGACACGATTCTAGCACGTGTTGGTGAAGGTATCGTGTCCTCTATCGGATCGTCCGAAAATCACAAATCCGTATTGGAAAATCCTGATTCTATCTCTAAATTAGTACTCCGCAAGGGCTTAGATGCCGGTACGGCTTTCGAAATCCTGTCTATTGATATAGCTGATATTGATATAGGCAGAAATATTGGAGCTGCTTTACAAATAGACCAGGCCAATGCCGACAAGAATATTGCACAAGCCAAAGCAGAAGAACGCCGTGCAATGGCCGTCGCCTTGGAACAGGAAATGAAAGCCAAAGCAGAAGAGGCACGCGCGAATGTAATTCAGGCAGAGGCCGAAGTGCCCAAGGCCATGGCGGAAGCATTCCGTAGTGGCAACCTAGGTATTATGGACTATTACCGCATGAAGAATATACAAGCAGATACCTCCATGCGTGAAAATATTGCAAAACCCGAAACAACTTTCGGTAATGAGCCATTAAGTAAATAAAACTAGTATTCAACGATTAATATATTTTTCTTGGATGCGAATGGAACTGTTTTTCTCTTGATAATGCTAATATCAATGAAAGTTTATAAATCCGTAACATCTACATCTAGGAAATAATCTGTTTGCATACTCATTAAAAAGACAAGAAATATAACATTAATTATACTGGCCATTAACCACAAAAATAAAGATTATGAAAAAATATTATGCAGAATCTGAGTTGATTATCAATCCCGACGGCTCTATCTTCCACCTTCATATCAAACCTGAACAGTTGGCAAATAAAATAATTCTAGTAGGTGACCCCGGGCGTGTAGCATTAGTAGCTTCTCATTTCGATACTAAAGAATGTGAAATAGAAAGCCGTGAGTTCAAGACCATTACCGGTACTTATAAAGGAAAACGTCTCACCGTAGTTTCCACCGGTATAGGTTGTGACAATATAGACATTGTGATGAATGAATTAGATGCTTTGGCCAATATTGATTTCAATACCCGTTATGAAAAAGACCACTTGCGCCAATTGGAATTAGTACGTATCGGTACATGTGGCGGATTACAGCCTTATACTCCTGTTGGTACCTATGTTTGTTCTGAAAAGTCTATCGGTTTTGACGGACTGCTTAATTTCTACGCCGGACGCAATGAGGTTTGCGATCTGAAATTAGAACAAGCTTTTATAGATTACATGGGGTGGGAAGGTAATGTATGCATCGCCCACCCATACGTTATTGATGCCGACCGGGAATTAATAGACCGCATTGCGCAAAATGATATGGTCCGTGGCGTAACTATCGCCGCAGGAGGTTTTTTTGGTCCGCAAGGACGAGAACTCCGTATCCCATTGGCCGATCCTAAACAGAATGAAAAGATTGAGAAATTTGAATACAATGACTATCGCATCACTAACTTTGAAATGGAAAGTTCCGCCCTTGCCGGATTAGCACGCCTGATGGGACACAAAGCCATGACTGTATGTATGGTGATTGCCAACCGACTAATAAAGGAAGCCAATACCGGCTATAAAAACTCTATTGATGGTTTGATAGAAAAAGTCTTGGAAAGAATATAATTCCCAATTTAGGTGTCTATATAATATGGATAAGATTCACCGGATCATCTATCAATACTTATTCTTATTATCATCCAGAAGAAGATTGGCATAAACAGATTTTTTACAGAATAAGCCAACTCTTTTTACCTAACAGGGGACATCGCTTCATAGAAGACCATTTTTTGTAAAAAACAACAAGATGTCCCCTCATAAAACAAATAAAAATATGGAAACCAGTTTCAAACAAACAACTAGTAATAAAGTAGAACGTTACCGTCTTTTCCTCCCTCAGTTTGAACTTTTAATATCAGATGAAAAAGAAGAAATAAGTGTTTTGGCCAATACTGCTGCTGCTCTTCGGGAAGCCTTCGGCTTTTTTTGGGTAGGTTTCTATCTGGTTAAAGACGACCAACTTATTTTAGGACCTTTTCAGGGAAGCACCGCCTGTTATCGCATCCATAAAGGAAAGGGAGTATGTGGGACCTCATGGGCAGAAGCCCGAACCTTGATAGTGCCCAATGTAGAACAATTCCCCGGACATATAGCCTGCAGTTCTCTTTCCCGCTCTGAAATTGTTGTTCCTATTCTTGCTAATGGACAAGTAAAGGGAGTATTGGATATTGACAGTAATCTATTAAACTTTTTTGATGAAACAGACCGCCGTTATTTAGAAGAAGTAACAGCCATTGTAGCTAAAACATTATATTATTAACCAAATGAAAATGATAAACCAAGATACAATCTGTGCCATTGCCACCGCCCAGGGAGGAGCCATCGGAATAATTCGTGTATCTGGCCCAAAAGCGATTGAAATAACGTCACGCATATTTACACCCGCCACAGGCAAGCCACTGACAGAACGGGCACCATATACTCTTACTTTCGGAAAGATTTGTTCCCCAAAGCGAAAAATTAATAATACACTTTTCCAACAAACAAGTGAAATTCCGCAAGAAAAAAGTGAAACGTTACAAAAAACTTCGTCAATTACTTCTTCTGCAGAAGAAGTAATTGACGAAGTTTTAATTTCCTTGTTCCGCGCCCCCCATTCTTATACCGGTGAAGACAGTACGGAAATCATGTGTCACGGTTCATCTTATATCCTGCAGCAAGTTATACAACTCCTGATCTATAATGGATGTCGTGCCGCTCTACCAGGTGAATACACCCAACGTGCTTTTCTAAACGGAAAAATGGACTTGAGCCAAGCCGAAGCTGTGGCCGATCTGATAGCCTCATCGTCTGCCTCCACCCATCGCCTAGCCATGAGCCAGATGCGCGGAGGATTCAGTAAAGAACTTTCTAACCTGCGTAACCAATTACTTCATTTCACTTCGTTAATGGAATTAGAACTGGATTTCAGTGATCATGAAGAACTAGAATTCGCCAATCGTGACGAACTGAGCAGTCTAGCTACCCATATCGAACAAGTTATTGCCCGGCTAGCTCATTCTTTCAGTGTAGGAAACGCAATCAAGAATGGCATTCCTGTAGCAATTATCGGAGAAACAAATGCCGGAAAATCTACCTTACTGAATGCGTTGCTGAATGAAGAAAAAGCCATTGTCAGTGATATCCATGGAACGACCCGTGACGTAATAGAGGATACGATCAATTTACAAGGTGTCACATTCCGATTTATTGATACAGCTGGAATCCGCCAAACGAACGATGCAATAGAAAATCTAGGGATAGAACGTACTTTCCAAAAGATGGACCAAGCATATGTCATTTTATGGATGATAGACTCTACAGATGCCCAAAGGCGGTTCGAAGAATTAAAAGCCGACATTCTTCCACACTGCGAAGGGAAAAAGATGATTATTTTATTTAATAAGTCAGATCTGTTACTAGCAACACAAAAAGAAGAGTTGTCAGCCATATTTGCTGACATGAAAGTGGAAAAACTATTTATCTCAGCAAAGAAAAGGGAAAATATAACGATTCTGGAAAAGAAGTTAGTACAGGCAGCTGCCTTACCGGAAGTCAACCAAAACGATATTATCATTACAAATGTACGCCATTACGAAGCATTAACACGAGGATTGCATACTACCTTATTGTTACATACAAAGCCGATATGTTTACCTATAGACCGTTCGGTTGCATCTGCCCATACTTCAATCGACTGTTCGTTTACTCTTCCTACAATTTGGTATATCATTTCGCCTGTCCGTTCATTCAAGGAAGAGTCGAGGCTTATGGAGGCAAAATCTTTGGTAGTTACGATTGGCTCTGCCGAAAGGCTGTCTTGTTTACCACTCGTGATGTAATACCATCCATTGGGGCGATTCGTATCAATGGATTTTTCACGAAGGTTCATAGAACCGTTACCGTTTCCTCCCAATGAGCTTAAAGCCATAAGTGCTACTAATAAACTGAATGCTTTCATAACTTCATTATTTAGGTTACTATTCGA
>OKYG01000683.1_pt1 | contig 9190 bp, 10 predicted proteins | sample 1608231 | NCBI WGS metagenome assembly OKYG01 (sample SAMN02674792, study PRJEB24791) | human gut metagenome, SKBSTL006 | isolation source: stool | host: Homo sapiens | place: USA
GCTCTTCCGATCTACCTTTTCTGGAAGCCTATTGCAAATGTTTTGATAATAGTGCATATTACGAACAAATACTGGCCGTTTTGTCTTTGTTGGATAAAGCCGGGCTGAAGGCTTTGCCGCTTGAGGGTGAAAAGTGGTATGAGATAGACGACATGCAGGATTTAGATATTGCCGAAACGCTATTTGGTAAGAAAGAAGGGCTTTTGCCCGGTTACCAGAAACGTTATGGAGGGTATTGGCGTTTCCCTTTCTTGTTTGATTTTGCTTATCTGGTGAATCCGCATTTCCCGACAGAAAGGATGCTGGAAGAACTGAAAGCTAATTTTGATAAACTGCTCAGGCAATACCCTTCGGGGAGTTATGTAAACAGGCGATTGGTGGCGAAGCACTGGAGCATTCCTGCGGAGGCTGTCGCGGTGGGGAATGGGGCGGCAGAGTTGATAAGAAAGCTGATGGAGTTGCTTTCCGGTAGAATGGGGGTGATTCTTCCTACATTTGAAGAATATCTGGTAGGTGATGACCGGATAGAGACTTTCTTGCCGTTGGGGCCAGGTTATCGCTATACCGTAAGCGACCTGAAAACATTTTTTGAGGATAAGGGAGTGACTTCATTACTGTTGCTGAATCCGGATAACCCCTCCGGAAATAGTATCCCTTACGAGGATTTGATTTCATTAGCGGGATGGACTCAGGAGCGTTCGATACGGCTGATTGTGGATGAGTCTTTTATTGACTTCTCGGAGGGAGGAGAAGAAACTTCTCTGATTGATGACAAGATACTGAAGGAGTATAATCATCTGGTGGTGATAAAGAGCCTGTCTAAGTCACATGGAATTCCCGGATTACGATTGGGAATTGCTGTTTCCGGTGACCATAAATTAATGGATGAATTACAGCAGAAACTTCCGGTCTGGAATATAAACTCTTTGGCGGAGTACTATTTACAGATTCTGGACAAATATACAATCGACTACCGGCAGGCATGTGCCTGCTTTAGAGAGGAAAGAGCGCTCTTTTTTGAAGAACTCCAGGAGGTAGGCTATTTAGCGGTATTTCCTTCACAAGCAAACTTCTTTTTATGTGAAGTGACCCATAAGTACAACGCCCGAGAGCTTGCGGAAGTTTTGCTGAGAGAGCATGATATTCTGGTAAAAGACTGTAGCCTGAAGAGGGGAATGTATGGAAAGCAGTATATTCGTATTGCTATCAGGAGTAAAGAGGAAAACCGGTATTTGGCCGGAATATTAAAATATAAATTATGAATATAGATATAAAGGAGGCACATCGGAGGATGCTTTATTTATTGCAGTCTTTCGATACTGTCTGCAAGAAGCACGATATTGATTATTGGCTCGATTATGGTACACTGCTGGGAGCTATCCGGCATCAGGGGTTTATTCCTTGGGATACAGATACGGATGTGGGGATGTTAAGGAGTGATTATGCACTCTTTTTGGAGAAGGGTGTACCGGAACTGCCTCAGGATATTTTTTTCAGACTCCGGAAACAGAACCGGCCATGGCTCCATGGAGCTGGTTGGTTGAGGCGCGGTTGAGAGATCGGCACAGCCGGTATGTTCCGGATAAAAAGACTCCGGCCGAGCCGATGCAGTTCGGTGGATTACAGTTGGATCTTTTCATCTATGATTGGGATGGTAAGTATGAGAATGCTTTGTCGAACAGTTTTGAACGGAATTTGAGTGAGAGCCGTATTCATTTGCGGCTGGATGAGGTGGAATATCTGGATACTGCACGATTTGAAGGAGTGGAGTTTCCGGTTCCGTCAGGATACGATACTTATCTGACCCGTTGTTATGGAGATTATAGAACGTTTCCCCCGGAGGAGGAAAGGCAAATTCCGGAAGTGGTTGCCTGGTCGGTGTAATAAAATGATTGATTACGTCAATAAAGAAAATATGGAAAGCGTAAGAGGGATAGAAAATCCGGGGATGATGGGAGAAATGGGGAAAATCATCGGATTCTATCGTCTTTATCGGCAGACGGCTGAAGAAGAGTGGGAAGAGAAAGCAGAAGTGTTGCTGGATGAGGTGATGGAGAATTGTTCTTTGGAACTTCCGGTGACTTATGGTGACGGTTTGTGCGGAGTAGGTGTCGGAATTGAGTATCTGTTGCAGGAGGGCTTTGTGGAAGGGGATGCCGACGAGATTCTGTGGCAGATCGATTGCAGGGTATTTAACACGATTAATAGTAGGGCGATCGGAACTTTAGGCATCGGGAAAGGTATTTGTGGTCTCGCTTATTATCTGTATTACCGGTTGTCCCGGAGGAAAGGTGAGGAAGACATCAAGGTGCTGCGAATGAAAGAGCATTTAATTTACCTGATTGACTGGATAGCAGACTCGCTGCCCGGAGTCAGGGAAAGTTCACTTTTCGAAGAGGTGTTTTTTATTCTTTGCCTGTTGCATCGGTTGAATGTGTTCAATGCTAAAGTCGAGAAATTGATGGAGTACTGTGAGAAGGGCATGATTATATCTGGAAAGGAGGCGGTATGGATCTGACAAGAGGGGTTAGCATTGTCATCCCCTTGCGGGTAGATAATCCGGAGAGGGCGGAGAATCTTCGGTTTATCCTTTCTTTGCTGCTACAGCAGACAGAGGTATCAGTGGATATTCTTGAAGCGGATACAGAGCAACGTTTTTATTTGTCTGAGACGTGTGAGAGGTTACGCTATCGGTTTGTGAAAGATGATGATCCGGTATTCTACCGGACACGTTATTTAAATATATTGTTGAGATCGGCTAAGTTTCCGATTGCAGGCATCTGGGATACGGATGTGATTATTCCGCCGGTTCAGTTGAGAGAAGCGGTCGGCAGGATTTGTTCGGGCTGTGTGATGTGTTTCCCGTATGACGGGCGTTTTATCTTTCTGAATGAAGCTATGAGTGACAGAATCCGCAAGGACGTATCGGTGTTGGAAAAGGTGGATGCTACTTCAATAGGGATGAGACCTTCGGTGGGAGGAGCTTTTCTAGTGAACAGGGTTGCCTATCTGCGGGCAGGCGGAGAGAATGAAGCGTTTTATGGTTGGGGTCCCGAAGATGCCGAAAGAGTGAAACGTCTGGAGATATTAGAGTTGCCCATTGCACGTGTAAAAGGACCGTTATATCATCTTCATCATCCGAGGGGCATCAATTCGGGTTTTGATATGGGTGAACGGGATAAACGTAATTTAGAAGCATTGCTGGCTACTTGCAGAAGGAGTAAGGCGGAGATGCTAAGGTGGCTTGAACAACCAACCTTTCCGGACTGATCACACTAAATTTATATGGTATTTGATTGTCGGGTTTATAAATAGGGATAAAAATGATTGATTTTAAGTGATTTTTCAAATTGAAAATGTATCTTTGTATACATATCCCTGAAAAATAAATATTGAGAGACAGTCATTATGAAAAACACAATATTATTGTTAAACGGTTTATGGCTGCTCGGGCTGGTGGCCTGCCAGCCAAAATCTTCTTCTTTATCCGAATGCCCGATTGTCAATGTACGCTCTGCTTTGCAGGAAGAGACACCTATCTCCATGAAAGAAGATGTGGTGAGCATACAATATATTCCTTTGGAAACAACAGACTCATGCCTGATTAGCAATCTGCTGAATCTGCAGGTGACGACGGATTACATGTTTATGTATAACGGAAAGACTGAAGAAGTGTTGCAATTTGATCGAAAGGGTAAGTTCATACGTCGGGTCGGCCGCCAGGGAAATGGGCCGGGAGAGTATAGTATGATAAGTGAACTTGCGGTTGATGATAGCAATAAAGAATTATCTATATTCCAGTATGGAGGGGATGCATTGGTGTATTCGTATGACGGAACTTTTCTACGGAATGATACAACGGCGAAGCAGGCCGGTGGAATGTATGTCTTTGCGGATGGGAAGAGAGCATTGAAAGGATTGGTCATGAAGCCTTTTGAACAAGCACCATGGGCAGGCGCATTGCAACAGGCTGATGGTTTGCTGTTAAAGTCTAAGTCTCTTTTTCCACAAGGACTCTCTCAGGACGTTTGTTTCATGAAAGAAATCTGCTTTTCTCCTTCTACAGAAGGGGTACTGCTGTTTACTGCATGCAATGATACGGTGGCCGGGATTTATGCTAATGGAATAGAGCCGGCTTATGTTCTGAAACGGGAAAACCCGACTGAATATTATATGGATATTGCTAATATTAATAAATTCAGGGATAATACAGTTGAAACGGATCAGATTATTGGAGTCTATGATCTGTTCGAATCTCCTCACTATCTTTACTTGCGTCTGTACAAAGGAGATGCTATTTTTATACAAAGATTCGATAAGAAGACCGGTGAACTGAAATCGCAGCGTATTCCGGATGATTATTTGGAATGTAGTGCTGCCATTCCAGGCGGCAATGTAATTGGCATGGATAATGATATAGATGGAGGGATACCTTTCTGGCCGGAGTATGTAATGGCGGATGGGGGACGCGCACAAGTGGTGAATGCTGATATTCTTTTGGCTTTACGTGAAAAAGGATATCTAAAGCAGGCTCCTGATGTATTGAATATCGGGGATGAAGCCAATCCGGTAGTGATTCTTTATACATTTAAAAGATAGGAGGTATTATGAAATCATTTACATTTTGCATTTTATTAGCCCATGTGTTGGCTTTTCCACTATTTGCTCAGAAGAATGCAGCTGCCGTCACGCTGAATTTGGCAAAGGCTGTTACACAAAGTCCTAAGACGGTATTAATGAGTGAACTGGCATCTGATGTACGTTATTTCCCTTTAGAAACTACTGATAATTGTCTGCTGGGGAATGAATGTAGTATTATTTATGCCGGAAACTCGATTATTGCGGGTGACGCACAGACCAGAAGTTTTTATCGGTTCGATAAAAATGGTAAGTTTATGAATAAGATAGGTCGGCAAGGACAGGGGCCTGAAGAATATGCGGTAGGATTATTGTTTTTTACTGACCCTGATAACCAAAAACTGTATGTTCAGGATTTCCAGGATATAATCTGTTATGGCTTCAATGGTAAATTTCTCCGTCGTATACCGGCTCCTCACCTGAATATGGGTACCGGAGCTGTAGACGGTCAGGGATCTATTCTCTATTGTGATAATAATTATTTTATGAGAAAGGATAATCCCCAACAATTGTTCCTTATCGATGAAAATGGGAAGAAACTAAAGATCTGGAAAGGATATATGGAACCTGGAAAGAAATATGGTGTTAACCTATCTACCCGCGATGTAATGTATCGTTATGGGGGCGATATTTACTTTAAACCTGCGTTGGAGAATCTGATTTATAAAATTGATGCCAACAGAAAAAAGACATTGGCATGGAAATTTGATTGTTCGGGGAAGGATGTGGATGTATCTGCCAATGAAATAGATCCCGGAAAACGTTTTCAATCAATTGCAGTACAACAGGTTTTTGAGTCAGACCGTTATTTCTTTGTGCTTTATGTCCTGAAGAATGATAGCTTTGTGGGATTGTATGATAAACAGAAGAAGAGTTTTTCAAATGTGATTATAAAAGATGATTTGGCGGCAGGATTTGATTTTACTCCTCCCGGAACAGGGTTGGGAAATCAGTTGGCAAATGCCCGGATGGTAGGTTATCTGAGTAAAGGTAAACGCTATTCGAAAGCTTTACTGCCGGAAAGAAAAAAAGAACTGGATGAATTGATAAACCGATTGGATGAAGAGGATAATCCGGTAATGGTTGTTGTAACATTAAAATAAAATCTATATAAATTCTTTTTAAACGTATGAAAATTACAAGTTATGTTTCTTTTTTATATTGCTTATGTCTGATGCTGGCGAGTCCGACAGTACAGGCGAGCGAAGTGCGAACCGCTATTTTTGAGGGGAAACCGTGTATTAATCCCCCTCATGTGGTGGGAAACTATCCTGCTACCCCTTTTTTGTTTTATATTCCCACCTCCGGAGAACGACCGATAAAGTGGCATGCTGAAAATCTTCCCAAGGGATTGAAGCTGGATAAAGAAACGGGGATAATCAAGGGAAAAGTAGTAGAAAAGGGAACGTACAAAGTGATGCTGAAAGCTGAGAATGCCCTTGGAACCGATACACAGGAACTACTGATTAATATAGGAGATGAGTTGTTGCTGACTCCTCCGATGGGGTGGAACAGTTGGAATACATTCGGACGTCACCTGACAGAGGAGCTACTGTTGCAAACTGCAGATGCAATGGTAGAAAACGGAATGCGTGATTTGGGGTATGCTTATATTAATATCGATGACTTTTGGCAGTTGCCTGAAAGGGGAGCTGACGGTCATATCCAAATTGATAAAACAAAGTTCCCGAGAGGCATCAAATATGTGGCCGATTACTTGCATGAGCGAGGATTCAAACTTGGAATTTATTCGGATGCCGCTGATAAAACTTGTGGTGGGGTTTGTGGCAGTTATGGATATGAAGAAATTGATGCACGGGATTTCGCATCCTGGGGTGTTGATCTTTTGAAGTATGACTATTGCAATGCACCTGCCGGAAGAGTAGAAGCGATGGAAAGATATGAGAAGATGGGGAGGGCATTGAGAGCGACCGACCGTTCTATCGTATTTTCAATTTGTGAGTGGGGACAGCGTGAACCTTGGAAATGGGCGAAGAAAGTCGGCGGACATTTATGGCGAGTATCCGGTGATATTGGCGACTTGTGGAATCGTTCGACAGACGAAAAGGGAGGTTTACGTGGCATTTTGAACATTCTTGAAATAAATGCACCGCTTAGTGAATATGCAAGACCCGGCGGATGGAATGATCCGGATATGCTTGTTGTGGGGATTGGCGGAAAAAGTAAGAGTATCGGTTATGAATCGGAAGGTTGTACGAATGAACAATATCAGTCCCACTTTGCTCTCTGGTGCATGATGGCTTCTCCATTACTCTGTGGCAATGATGTACGGCAGATGAATGATAGTACGTTACAAATACTTTTGAATAAGGATCTGATTGCTATCGATCAGGATCCGCTGGGCATTCAGGCAGAGCGTGCCATTCGTGCCGATCATTATGATGTCTGGGTGAAGCCGTTGAGTGACGGAAGCAAAGCAATAGCTTGTCTGAACCGGATATCCGGACCCGTAGACGTGGAGTTGAATGTAAAGACGGTAGAAGGATTGTCATTGGATCGGGTATATGATGTTATAGAAGGCAGCCTTGTGGCTGAGGCTTCTACCGGATGGGTCGTAAAGCTTGCTCCCGGTGAGTGTAAAGTGTTTATATGTAAATAAGATTGATTGTAAAATAGGGCTATCCGGTAAAATTGGCGGTACCGGATAGCCCTTTCTTCATAGTCAGGTTTATATTGGGTTGGTTATTTTAATCGTATGGTTGGGCCTATCTTATAAGTATTTTCCCATTGCCGGGTAGCAGCATTGTAACTTCTGTCGGTACCCAGATTCAGGTCGAGACCATATTCTTTCCTTTCCAGGAGGTTTATCCGGAATGAAGCGCCGTAATGGGATTGTGGAGATAACGGGAAACCTTGTACACCGGAGTTGGGATTACAGTCCAGCCGGTATTGTCCGTAAATATAAGCGGTCAGCCAATTATTCAGACGATAGGTAAGGTCTGCGTTAAGAGTAAAATCATTAAACATCCGTCCGTTAGAGCGGTATTGATAGGCGTTGCCACCTATCCGGATAGCCAGTTGTCTGTTAAGACGATATACCAATCTGCCACCTGCCATATTCTGTGTACCTACTCCCCGGAGTGAATAACTGGAACCGTATAATTCGTATCCGAAATAGCGGGAATTGAACAGTCGGTACTGTTGCTGATTAAAATAACCGGTGAAGACGGGATCCAGATAGGAGAATTTTTTTCTCAGTTCGTATTGTTTGACTAACGGCATACTGTTATTGAAAGCAGGGTTGGTTTCTGACAAAGTATTCTTTATTTCGGGTAGTTTGAAGATTTGAGGGGTTTTCATTTCTTTGTGCAGTATAAAGGCAGGTATGGGCGTTTCGTTGAATGTTTGCGCATAAGCAAATCCGTTGCCGCAAATGATAAATAGCATTGTCAATCTGAATTTTTGCATAGTTAAGTCTTTTATGTCTTTTAGACGCAGAGATATGCCGAATGCTGCAATGTTTTTTCAAAAGAATCATTTATCTTTGCCGAAATACGTTAAAAATCGAATATGGGACTGGATCTTCAACAACTTACTACTGAAGTATGCCGGATAGCAACTGAAGCCGGGAATTTTTTGAGAAAAGAACGGAGGAGCTTTAGTCGGGAGCGTGTGGTGGAAAAGCATGCGCATGACTATGTGTCGTATGTTGATAAAGAATCTGAACGCTTGTTAGTGGCACAACTGTCTGCGTTGCTGCCCGAAGCCGGGTTTATTGCGGAAGAAGGTTCTGCCGTTTATAAGAATGAGCCTTATTGCTGGGTTATTGATCCGTTGGACGGGACAACTAACTACATTCATGACAATGCTCCTTATTGTGTCAGTATCGCATTGAGGAGCTGTACAGAATTACTTTTAGGAGTGGTGTATGAAGTTTGCAGGGATGAATGTTTTTACGCCTGGAAAGGTGGGAAGGCTTGGATGAACGGAGATGAACTGCATGTCTCGAAAATAGAAAACATAGAAGAGGCGTTTGTAATCACTGAACTTCCCTATAACCATAGGCAATACAAACGGACTGCGGAATATTTACTGAAACAATTGTATGGAGTGGTAGGAGGAATTCGTATGAATGGCTCGGCTGCATCGGCTCTTTGTTATGTGGCGGCCGGACGTTTTGATGCCTGGGCGGAAGCTTTTATCGGGAAATGGGATTACTCGGCTGCGGCACTGATTGTGTTGGAAGCCGGCGGAAAAGTAACTGATTTCTTTGGAAGTGAGTATTTTATTGAAGGACATCATATCATTGCGACGAATGGCCCTTTACATCCTGTCTTTCAACGGCTGCTGAAAGAGATGCCTCCACTGGAAATGTAACTTTCCGGGTATTGACTAAACTGAAAAACATCACATGAATACTTGGTTCGACTCTTTTTGGTCTCTTTTGTTCCCACGTTGTTGTGTGGTTTGTGGAGCTCCGCTGTCGAAAGAAGAGGAGTGCTTGTGTATTCGTTGTAATATGAACTTACCCCGTACCGGATTTCATCTGCGAAAGGATAATCCAGATCGGAAGAGCGTCGTGTAGGGAAAG
>OKYG01000739.1_pt1 | contig 8651 bp, 3 predicted proteins | sample 1608231 | NCBI WGS metagenome assembly OKYG01 (sample SAMN02674792, study PRJEB24791) | human gut metagenome, SKBSTL006 | isolation source: stool | host: Homo sapiens | place: USA
ATACACAAAGATTGTTTCCTTGCAGATAAACACGCAAAGCTTGTATACCGATTTTTTTCAGTGTTTTCTCCTTGAAGTTGTAACCGACTTCAATATTTTTCAGTCGCAGGAAACTGGCATTGCGCAGCCACCAAGTGCTGGCAGCTGTATTGTTGTCATAATTGGTAGAGTGCATGCGGGGGAACATTACATTTTGGCTTGGGTTCTGTTCCGTCCATCTGTTGGCTACTTCTGATCGTACGGCAGACTCTTCGACTCCCCATTGGAACGGGAAAAATGCTCCGTTCGAGCTGGCTCCTAATACGGTCGATGTATTTCCTGAACCTTGGAAGAAGATACCGACATAGGCTCCTTTCCATTCGGCATTGAGGCCGAAGCCATAAACTATTTCCGGAACGGAAGGATTTCCTACATCTTCCATCTGGTCATTGCTGTCGATCTTACCGTCTCCGTTCAGGTCTTTGTATTTGATATCTCCCGGACGTACTCCGCTTGACAGACCGGATACAACTCCCGGTTTCAGTTCATACTGGCGGTTCAGACCTTCACCTGTTATGTTGAAGTCGTCGGCGGTATAAAGTCCGTCAGCAATGTATAGTTTCCATGAGTTGAGGCGAGTTCCTTTCTTTTCGAGCCACGGATAAACTTGTGGCACCTGATCATATTCGAGGATTTCGTTGCGTGCAAATGTAAAGTTACCGCGTGCGCTCAGGTTAACTTCACCTACTTTATAATTGAGATTCAGACTTGCATCCACACCTTGGTTTTTCACGATACCGAAGTTTTGCCATGGCATTTGCTGGAAGCCTGTCACATTGGAAACGGTATTACGTTGCAATAGGATGTCCTTACGTTTGTTGTTGAAGTAGTCCACTTGCAGGTCAATGCGGTTGTCGAATAACCCCAAGTCGATACCGAAGTTGCGTTTGTCTTCGATTTCCCAGGAAAGAAACGGTGATTCGAACTGGGCTTCGGTAATTCCATTGCCTACTCCGCCTAATGCGCCGCTGTTGCTGAATCCGATATTATAGCCGCTATTATCCTGTTTCATGGTTCCACGATATAAGAAGCGGTTGCCGCCGGTATCGTCGTTACCGGTACGACCGATGGAGAATCTTAATTTCAATTTGCTTACTACCTTTTTCAAGGCTTCCGGATAATAATGTTCATTGCTGATATACCATGCCAAACCCATGGCGGGGAAGAAACCGAAGCGATAGCCTTTTGCAAAGGTTTCCGAACCGGTGTAGCCGAAGTTACCTTCTAAGAAATAGCGTCCGTCATATCCATAAGTTACACGACCTACCAAACCTTGCTTTCTATAAGGTAAAGCGTTATTGTGATACTGTGTTTCTTTTTGCATGTATAGGAACATGGCCCCTACATCGTGTTTCTCTGCAAATGTACGGTTGTAATTGAAGGCTGTTTCAAAGTAAATCTTCTTGTTTGAACTGTTACTCAGGTTTTCTGATAGTACATCGCTGCCTTCTACTACAGTCTTATATAACAGTTTGCCATTTTCGTCGCGTCCTGTGGCTAGATATTGTGTCGGTGTTTTGGTACGTTTGGCGATATATGACATGTCTGCGTCAAAGCTGATAAGTCCTTTCCATGTCAATCCCTTGGTCAGGAAGTCCAGCTTCTGGTCTACTTCCACTTTCGACTGGATGGAAGTTCTCCATTCTTTGGCGTATCCTGAGTTAACAAGCAGGTTGTACGGGTTGGAACGATTGCCTGACGGACGGGGATGTCCGGCCACAGTTCCGTCGGAATAAACTGCCGGCATGATATAAGACGGAGTACGGCACATGGTAGTAAAAATAGTGCTGGTTCCTGTTCCCGGATAATTGGTTTGCAGGTATTGTCCGCTGAGGTCTACTTTTACTGTTGTGGTTTTAGTTGCGTCAAAGTCAATGTTGCTGCGCAGATTGTAGCGCTTCAATCCGATATTGTTATCATAGTCATTGCCGAAATCCTTGAATATACCATTTTCCTGATAGAAGGCGCCGGATACGAAGTAACGGGCACGTTCAGTTCCTCCTCTTACGTTCAGGGTATACCGCATATTATAGGTGTGGTTTCTTAGCATTGTACCCAACCAGTCAGTGTCCGGATATAAATCACGGTCGGCTCCGGGACCGTATTTGGCTATCTCTTCGTCTGTGCGTATGCTGGCGGTCCCTTCGTTGTTCAATGCTTCGTTGTATAGGTTTAACGTTTCTACTGAGTTCATGAAAGTCGGCAGACGTGTTGGTTCGAGAATAGTTCCTTCGGCTCGGAAAGAGATTTTAGGTTTCTGTGAATTTCCTCGTTTGGAAGTAATCAAGATAACTCCGTTTGCGCCTTCGGCTCCGTAAACAGCTGTGGCGGCAGCATCTTTCAGTAAGGTAAATGATTCAATTTCATCCGCTTCAATATCCTGCATTTGCCGGGGGACACCGTCGACTAATACAAGCGGATTGGTACCGCCTTTGAAAGAACTTTGTCCCCGAATCCAAAAGTCGGCATTGTCATATCCCGGTTCACCGGAACGTTGCACTGCGATCAAGCCCGGTACTTGCCCTGCCAGATTATTGGTCATATTACGACTGGAAGAAACGGACAACTCTTTGGGACCGATGGCGTTGATGGAACTCACTACGCTGTTCTTCTTTTGTTTTCCGTAGCCGATAACAACGACGTCCTCCAGCATCTCTGTGCTCGGAAGCATTTTGATTGCTAATACCTTTTCTCCTTTATAAGTGATTTTTTGCTGTTCGTAACCCACATAAGAGAAAAGAAGTATATTGCCTTTTTGGGCTTTGATGGTGAAATTACCATCTACGTCAGTGATGGCACCGACTGTGGTTCCTTCGATTTTTATCTGCACTCCGATCATCGGCTGCCCGTTTTCATCGACTACGAGTCCTGTCGGACTTTGTCCTTGTGCATAAATTGTGTTTATTCCTGCAAATAAGGCAAACAGAATGAAACACATTACTTTTAATATCTTATTCATAAATGTTTCTTTTAAGTAAGAATTAGAAAATAATTAAGGTTACTTGTCCGTGCCGTATACATATATTTCTGCCAGGTGTCCTACAGATGAACCACTGCCCAGAGTGGGGATGTAAATACGTATCCAGCGTGCATCACATGCTTTTACGGGGACCATTTGCTCTGTTTTTATGCTACCGTCAAAGAAGTATTTTCCAATCAGGTTCCATGTTTCACCGTCATCTCCTGCATAAATCTCAAGGTTCATAGAAGTAAGTGCATTTTGTCTGGCGATGAGTCCTAATTGGCTGACACTGTTCTCTTTGCCCATGTCGAGTATTATTTCGTATGGTGGAGCTACTTCTCCTCCCTGCCATTTACTATGCCAGAAAGTGTTTATCTCTCCGTCAATCAAAGATATTGTCTGACCGTTGTGGGGGTAAGCGGCTGAAACTTCGCCTGTCTTTTCTTCCGTGTTGGCAGTCACTGTCCAGTGGTCACGGTTAATAGGGCCGCCTTGTTTGATTACGAAATAGTTGGCTACCGTTTCCTTGTCTATGTTGATGCTGGCGTCTCCTTGTCCGCTAAGTCCGCCGAGTGAAACCGGAAGAAGATAATTTCCGGGGGGAAGTGTTTCACCCAGCAGGCTAATAGCAGAGCCTCCCGTTGTCTTTCCCTTGGCGATAGTGACATCGGGAAGAGTGTAGAAGTCGGAAGGTAAAGGTATGTAATAGGTCGAATTTGCCGAATTGTAGTTGTCCACATAGTCCGCTCCTTTGGTTGCAAACGAGGTCGTCAGATCCCATTCGTTCTCAAAGCTTATCTCTGTGTCGAGATTCATAGGTGAAGTAGTCGTTCCTCCTTCTACTACGAAGTCTACTCCGGTAGATGCAAGTCTGACGATGGCTTCTTTAACGATAAATCCGTAAAGTGTTGCCGTTCGGTCGGAGTTCATAGGAGTCCCTGTAGAGGATACCCGTAATGGAAGAACGTATTTAAGTTCATCAAAGCCGCACAGGTTGTAGATTTTGTGAGGATCATACACCAGACTGCCTCCTGTTACGCGCCTGTCTCCGCCGGGAGAGACGGAATAGGTTGCATTTTCAATCGTATAGCATTCGGGAGGTAGTAATTGATAGGAAGTGCCGTCCGCATTATTCAGAGAATCCAACAGGGATTGTTCTACTGAAAAAGTCACCGTTCCTCCGGTATCCTCTAATCCTGCCTTGGCAATGGATAGATCAATCTTGTTGAGAGGGCCTAAATCGTAAACTTCAATGGTGGAGAATCCACTTTGTGATGCTGAGAACATTCCCTTAGAACGTTCGTTATCAACATCTTCTACGCAGCTGGTAATGCATAAGAATGCCAGCAAGCATGGTGTTAGTTCAAAGCATTTTTTCATAAATTAATATTAGTTTTATTAAAGGTAAAAAGGGTAAAAACAAGTTGAAGTACTTGTGGGTACTCTTGGATTTGGAATACTTATTTCTTTCTCATAGGCATTAAAATTAGAAGTTAAAACTTTTATTTGTGTGCTGAACTATGCTGATTTAAAGTCAGAAAAATAATAGGTTCTATGTCTTAGTTCTTGTAGAACTATAATATAGTAGATGATAAGATGGAATAGAATGCATGTTGTTGATAATCAATGGGAAGTATTGGGGGCTGTAAACGTGTAATAGTGAAATACTCACTCTGTTTCTACCCGTTGATTGATTAAATGAGAATAATTGAAAAACTTATTTGTAATTTAAATATGAAATATTATTGAAAAATAGTATGACTTTTTCAAACTAATTAGTATATTTGCGCACGAATCGTTGATTTTTAGCAAAAAAGATGGTAAATCTATTGCTTAGTTAGATGCGTTAGTTTAGATACAAATGGATTAACAGACTGTTTTTTGTGCTAAGTTCTACAAGAACTTAGTTTAATTATTCCTCTATTCCTTTTTAATTGGTTGATTGTTTCGGTCAGACCGGGCGAAAAACTCACTTCTTAAATATAAAGCATTTTGGCAGTCGTTTAATTACGGGTGTAAGGGAGAAACTATTTAATTGCTATTTGGATAGTACACAGCGTGATAAAGGTTGTTATATTCTCAAAGAGTTCTCATGCCTTTGAGAAAAAATTCTCACCACACTGAGAAAAAATTCTCAATGCAATGAGAAAATTTTCTCAAAGGCATGAGTATTTTTTCTCAGTGCAGTGAGAATATAATGAAAGCTTCAATAAAAAAGCCAACTAAATCCATAATGGGTTAGTTGGCTTTTATATTAGAGGATTTATCCTTTGTTTCGGGAATATTTATTCTTCCGCTTTCAATGATTCATCGATAACCTTGATTTTCTGTAATACCAGTTCAAGGTCAGCTTTCAGTTTATCCACTTTTCGATTCAGTTCAGTCAGCAGGCTGCTACCTTTCTTGGAAGAAGAAGTAAGGAATCCCAGGTTATTTTCATAAGTCTGAAGTTCATTCTTCATATTCTCATAAATACGTACCAGTTTTTCCCGTTCTCTATATAAAGACTGAGAGCCTCCTCCTTGGATATTGCTGATGTTTGAACGGAAATTGCTTAATTTCTTGTTGGATGCACTGATGTTGAAACGGTCGAACAGTTGATCGATCAAGCCATGATATTGCTTATACAATTTGTCTTTCTCCTTGAACGGAACATGACCGATGGTATTCCACTCCTTCATCAGTTCGCGTACCAAAGTGCTGGCTTCGTCAGTATCCATGTTTTCATCGATTGAAGCTAATTTTTCAATCAACGCTTTCTTCTTCTCCATGTTCTCTATTTCTACAGAACGTTGTGAAGAAGTAGCCTTGTTTTTCTGGTCGAAGAAATAGTCACAAGCAGTGATGAAACGTTTCCATACGGCATCCGAGTATTTCTTGGCTACCGGACCGATTGTTTTCCACTCTTTCTGCAATTTGGTCAGCGCATCAGCAGTTGCTTTCCAGTCGGTGCTGTCCTTCAGTGCTTCTGCCTTTTCGCAAAGTGCTTTCTTCTTTTCCAGATTCTCGTTCATTCCTTCTTTCAGAGCCTTGAAGAATTCTCCTTTCTTTTTGAAGAAGTCATCGCAGGCATGACGGAAGCGTTCGAAGATCTTCACATTCATCTTTTGGGGAGCGAATCCGATTGTCTTCCATTTGTTTTGCAGAGCAATCACTTCCTGCGTCTTGTTCTCCCAAGCCGAGAATGTTTTCAGTTCATCATATTCAATTGCTTCTACAATTTCGCAAATGACAGTTTTTTGATCCAGATTGTGCTGTTCCGATTCTTTCAGCGCTTCGAAATGTTGCTGGTGACGGCGGTTTACAGCCGTAGAAGCAGCCTTGAAACGGTTCCAGATTTCGTCACGCAGTTCTTTAGCTACCGGACCCGTATCACGAAATTCCTGATGCAGCTTCTGAAGTTGGTGGAAAGCGGAAACTACATCTTCTTCGTCAGCAAGCTTTTCGGCTGCTTCGCAAAGATGAGTCTTGATCTCCAGATTCTTTTTGAAGTCGTATTCACGAAATTCGTTGTTCAGTTTCAGCAGATCATAGAATTTCTCTACGTACAGTTGGTAATTCTTCCAAAGTTCATTCACCTTGCCCTGCGGAACCAGTTTGGTTTCGTTCCATTGTTGTTGCAGCTTTTTGAACTCTGTATAAGATTTATTGGCATCATCACCCGATTCTACCAGTTCTTTAAGTTCTTCGATAATGGAAAGCTTGACTTGCAGATTTTCTTCTTTCTGACGTTCCTGTTCGGCTACAAGTTGACTTCTTTTCTCTTTGATCGATCCCATGAGGCGTTTGAATTCCTCTTCTGTCGGATCATCCTTCGGAGTGAAGTCTTCGGCAGCGCCTCCATTGTCGATAAATTGCTTTTTAGCAGCTTCTAACTCGGCGTTGTGTAACTTGTAGAATGATTGTTTTAGATTGTCAATTTCCTGCTTGTTTGCGTTTTCCGAGTCTTGCGCAAGCTCTTTCAATCGGTTCAGTACGTCTTCCTTTGTGGCAGGTTTAGGTGCTGCTTCAGTCTGAACTTCGGCAGTAACTTCTTCAGTAACTTTTTCGGTACCTTCTTCAGTCGGAGTCTCTGTAATGGCTTCAGAAACCTCAACTGTTTTCTTTTCTTCTTCTAACTCCCCTTGGTTCAAGGGAAGATTAGTGTCATGAGCGTCCATCATTGTATATTAGTTTTGGGTCACAAAATAATGAAATAAAACGATTACTTCATACTCTTTTGCTTATTTTTTTTTGATTATCGCATTTTTATGATAATAAAACAGTAATTCCCATGTACAGCATCATACCGATTATGTCATTTGTGATGGCTATAAACGGACCTGTTGCGATGGCGGGATCTATTTTTAGTTTCTCCAGTGTCATCGGGACCAGTGTGCCGAAGATGGAGGCGAACATCACAACGGCAAACAGGCTGATGGATACGGAATAAGTAACCGTAGCCGTCGCACCGAACCGGATAAAGTTGTAGGTATATACCAGCAGGGAGATGATGGTAGCATTGATTAAGGCTACTACCGCTTCCTTGGTCACTTGCTTGAAAGTGTTTTTGGCGTCCAGCGAACTGTTGGCAAGCCCTTGTACGATGATAGCGGAAGACTGTGTACCGACGTTTCCTCCCGTACCGCCAATCAGCGGAATGTATAATGCCATTTCGGGGTGTGCGGCAAAGGTTGCGTCGAAATTTCCCAATATCATGGAGTTTCCGATACCTCCGATCATGCCGATCAGTAGCCAGGGTAGTCGGGCTGTGGTCTGTCTTAGTACGTTGTCATCGGTTTCTACGTCCTGCGAAAGACCGGATGCCAACTGGTAATCACGTTCCGACTGTTCACGAACTTCGTCCATGACGTCGTCGACGGTGATCTGTCCTATCAGTCGGCCGATGCTATCCACCACGGGGATGGCAACAAGGTCATACTTTTCGATGGTTTGCGCCACTTCGTCGATGGAAGTGTCTACGTGTACGGAGATCGGGTCTTTCTGCATCACGTGTTTCACTTTGGAGACAGAAGGGGAGGTGATCATCTTCTTGAGCGGGAAGATTCCCCTCAGGCGTTCATCGTCGTCAATGACATATACATAATATATTTCGTCCAGTTCTTCGGCTTGCTGACGCATTTCCTTCAGACACTCGGGCATACTCCAGTTCTCGTTCACGACTACCATTTCGGTGCCCATCAGACCACCGGCGGTGTTTTCGTCATATTTCAAGAGGTCCACGATGTCTCCTGCCTGTTCGATGTCTTCGATGTGCGAAAGAATTTCTTCCTGCTTGTCTTCGTCGAGGTCACGCATCAGGTCTACGGCATCATCCGTGTCCATGTAGTCCACAAAGCGTTTGGCAATGGTTTCCGACGGGAGTATTTCCAGGAATTCTTTACGGACATCTTCATCCATTTCCATCAACACGTCTGCCGCCGTTTCGTTATCCAGTAAGCGGTATACGAAACGTGCTTCCTCAGGACTCAGGTCATTGCACAGTTCGGCAATATCCGCAGGGTGCAGGTCTATAAGGAGTGCTTTGACGTTCTCAGCGTCCTTTTGTTCTATGAGGTTTTTGACATTGTCAATGTATTCTTCGTCCATTTCCATAATCTTTCTCCTCTTTTTAAAATGATAATTTAGCGGGCTAAGCCGTGATAATTTT
>OKYG01000743.1_pt1 | contig 8574 bp, 8 predicted proteins | sample 1608231 | NCBI WGS metagenome assembly OKYG01 (sample SAMN02674792, study PRJEB24791) | human gut metagenome, SKBSTL006 | isolation source: stool | host: Homo sapiens | place: USA
AGACCTTATTGCTATGGGGGGTGCCCAATACGTACATACGTTTGATAAATGTCTTTTCATGCCTTCCGATCTCACTGCGGGACTTGAATACAACCGTGACCGGCTGAAAGATAATATGTGGGGATACGATCGTCATACGGATCAGACAGTGAATATTTACAGCGCCTTCCTGCAAAATGAGTGGAAGAATGAACGCTGGAGTATTTTGGTCGGAGGACGTCTCGATAAACATAATATGGTAGATAATATCATTTTCAGCCCACGTGCCAATTTGCGCTTTAATCCTACGCAGAATATCAACTTGCGTTTGAGTTATTCTTCCGGTTTTCGTGCTCCTCAGGCTTTTGATGAGGATATGCATATTGAAAATGTAGGTGGAACTGTTGCCATGATTGAACGGACGAAGAATCTGAAGGAAGAGAAGTCGCAGAGTTTTAGTGCATCCGCAGATATCTATCATCGTTTTGGCGCTTTTCAGACTAATTTTCTGATAGAAGGATTCTACACAAAACTGACAGATGTCTTTGTGCTGGGTGAACCTTATAATCGTGGAGACGGTGTTCTGGTGAAATTACGTAGTAATGGTCCGGGTGCCAAAGTAGTGGGGGTAACGCTGGAAGGGAAACTGGCTTATCTTTCCTTGTTGCAAGTACAGGCAGGATTGACATTGCAGCGTAGCCGATATGATGAACCGCATAAGTGGCATGATGATGTGCCTGCCAAGAGGACGATTTTCCGTACTCCCAATGTGTATGGCTATTTCACCGCTACCTATATTCCGATTAAACCTTTATCAATAGCCTTGTCAGGTACATATACTGGTAGTATGTTTGTGCAACGCATGGATATTACAGCCGAAAATGCTGCAATGGGTGATATGCCCGAACGAAAAGCGGAAGCTGTTAAAACTCCGAAGTTCTTAGATTTGGGCGTGAAACTTGCTTATGACTTTAAATTATATAAAACAGTTGATTTACAACTTAGCGGTGGTGTTCAGAATATTTTGGAAGCCTATCAGAAAGATTTTGATAGAGGAGCAAACCGTGATTCCGGCTATATCTATGGTCCCGCACTGCCGAGAAGTTTTTTTGCAGGAGTGAAGATTAGTTATTAAAACAGTGTATAAAAGATTTGTCTCCAGATAAACATATATAAAAAACAGCTTTCATTTTTCATATTCGCAAAATGAAAGCTGTTATTATTCTAGTAAGAAAGCAGAGTCAATGATTGCAAACCTTTGTGGTATCTACGGTAAACCCCTCATCGGTAGACATAAACTTACCTTTCATCTTAAGAAAGTCTATAAGTTCATCAATATCCATATTTTCTGCCGAACAAGTATAGAAGCGTTGATCTTCTCCGAACTTTTCACTAATTGCCTTCTTTAATGATAATTCTGAGTAACTATTACCTTTCATCATGTGAAGGACTTCATGAGCATGTAATTGTTCCATAATCTATTTTTTTGCAAAGATAATACGGGCATATAGATTAAAACTGTAACATATGTGACAAAGGTCAATTATATCTATTAATTATGGTTTATTTATTGTTTTTTCGACCATATCTTTATCTATTCCGAATTTTTCATTTGTCTGGCATTCACCGGCAGGTTCTACGTGTACAAGAATGTCATAAACGTTATCTATGGAACTTTTTATGCTTTTTTCCACCGATTCTGCAATCTCATGGGCTTGTGTGATGGTAATTTGTGGATTAACCTCTATATCGAGGGTAATCATATAAAGATTCCCTATCATTCTTGACCTTACACGGTGCGGGTTGCTTGCGCCGGGGACTTCCTCTACAGCTTCAAAGATCTTGTTATATACATTCACATCTTTAACACCGTCCATTAGTTCGACGTTAGAATCAATAAAGATACTGACAGACGATTTTATAATAAAGAGACTGATTATTAATCCTGTGATTGAATCGAGTATCGGTAGTTTGAATATAAAGGTAAAGACCAGTCCTACCAAAACTCCGGATGAGATAATAACGTCATTACGCATATTGATCGCATTTGCTGTCAGCATGGAGCTATCAATTCTTTTTCCTTGTTTATACTGATAATGGGCCAGCAAGAGCTTTCCAATGATAGAGAATACAGTAACATATATCGCAATAGCCGAGGGAACCTCTTTCGTTGCATCCGAAAAGATGTTGGCAACGGAGGATAACAACATTTGCATACCGGCATAAAATATTACGAGCGACAGGATTTTGGTTGCGATTCCTTCCGCTTTCTCATAGCCGAATACATACTTTTTTGAAGGTGGGCGGTTCATGATGCGTGCAGTGAAAATCATTACGATAGAGATGATTACATCGGTTGCCGAATCAATACCGTCACCGAGTACGGCCAAACTGCCTGCAAATAATCCGACAATGATTTTTGATGCGGAAAGTATGGCGTTGCCAATTGTACTTACCCAAGAAGTTCTGATTAATATTTTCTCTCGTGACATATAATTACTATGTTTATGAAGCGAATATATATTATTTTATAATACTGACCCTCATATTGTTCTTTTTATTATCATAATTTGATATGTGAGAGGACATGAAATCTAATAAATCACTATAATCTTTCTTTCTCCTTTTAGTAGTTTGGATGTTTTAGTTGTATTATATAGATAGTCAATTAAAACAAGATATTAACCCATAAATAGTTAGCTTTATGTTCAAAAAATTAAGTACCTCTCTGCTGATAGTATTAGCTTATGTTTTATCCTCATGAACATCTGCAGTCAGGCAAGAGATTACCATTTTACCTACTCCCGTTAATTTAATGGAACAGTCAGTCAGTTTTGTCTTTAGAGATGAGATGAAGAATACTTCCTGCCTCTAGAGAGAAAGATTGTGAAGCCTGCTGATATTCTCAGAATGGCAATTTGTCACTCAACAAAGCAAATAGTTCTCGCCTTGGAGTATAGGCTTTGAATTGTTCTTGTTGTTGAGTCATAACGTTGCTTATTGTTAGTTTGTTGTTGAGCGAATCGTTTCTTGGTATAACAAGTTTCCATTGGAAAACGTTTCTCCGATTATCTGTCTTTTTAGAAACGATTCTGCTCGGTACAAACTACATACAAACAAAGCTTACAAAGCCAAAGTTATCTTTTAAACAGCAATCTTAATACCTCTTTTTTTGTTGCAATAGCGTTTGCATTGCTGGCAAAGATCATATCCCAGCATTGTTCCTAAAATGAAATCTTCTTCAGCTGTCAATTGATTTAAAGGACGAGTGATAATATGTCGCATAGCTTCCATACATTCGGGTTTACCAAAAAACAGGTTGATTTTATTAGTACTTATCTCCTGTATCATATAGCTGATGTTTTGGTTCTTCAACCGGCGCACGGCAAAGTCTTCATGTTCTTTACTCATTGTATAAAGTACCATGTTACGTATACCTTTCTTAAACTCATAAATATGATTGAGGAAAATCCGGATTTCACCGGGAATGATTCTTTTGGTAGCCATGATGCAAACAATTGTTTATATTAAGGTGAAGGTTAGCTTATTTCTTGTTTTACTTGTTCAGCCCATGCACTGATACGTTCCTCTGTCTGATTGTCTTCGTTGACTTCATCAATTGGAAGTCCGACAAATTTGCCGTCTACGACCGCTATGGAAGAATCGAATGTGTATCCGGCCGTATCTACTGCTCCGCAGAATTTGCAATGCGTGTCTTTCAGGTCTTCATAAATAATCCCGATGGCATCGCAGAATGTATCGCTATATGAGTCGGAATCACCGCAACCGAACAAGGCTACATATTTATGAGACAAATCGCATTTCTTTAAAACATTTACTCCGTCATACCAATCGTCTTGCAGTTCGCCGGCTCCCCAAGTAGAGCTGCCTAGCACAAGTACATCATACTCATTGACTAAAGCCTCTGTAAGTTTAGATACTTCAAAAATATGTGCGGAAGGAACATTTAGTTTCTCTGCAATTCGACGGGCGACGTCTTCGGTTGTTCCGGTTGTGGAACCATAAAATACTCCAATTTTATTCATCTTTGATATTTTTTTAATGTGATGCTGCAAAGATAGGGTACCTTGTAGAAATAGAAAATCCCTATTAATAATGGAATAATAGTCTCATTCTCATCATAAGTGGGGATAAAATAACTATGTTTTTTGATACTTTTATTTAAAATAGCTATCTTTGGGTCGATCAAAACAAACATTATATGAATATGAGAAATTTAAAGTATTTTTCTTTTGGAATCATCAGTCTGATTTTCGCTTCATGTATAGAAGAAAAAAACTTATCTATTCAGAATGAGGAAGATATGGAAAATGCAGAACTTGGTTTATCTACAGATTTTTCTCTAAAAACAGAGAGGAGCATATCTATTACTGCTACTGACGGAGAAGGAAAAACACAGAAAGGGGTAAAAATGGGGATATTTGCAAGTCAACCTTACACGGGCGAAGGAATTATCTCTGTCGAACCTATTTTTGTTGGATATACAGATGCTTCCGGTAAATTGAATGCGGATGTAGTCGTCGCCAATAATCTTTCTAAAGTCTTTGTTGCTCCACTTACTGCAGGATATGGGCAGGTGCAGGAAGTGGATGTACGGAATGTTAGCTCATTAAATTTTCGTGGAGTTGCTTTCCCGCAGGCTGCTACTGTGACTCGTGCTGCTGCAGATGAAATTCCACAGATTTTTGGTCCAATCAGCGGCCTTTATCAATTATTTATTCCTTATAAAAATGACGAAGTGAGTGAGAATGGTATACCTGTTCAGGGAGGTTGCTCGTTGGTGTCAAAAGAACAACTTTCTCCGGCATTGATTAATAAGATTGATAGTTGGTATCCGGAAAAAAAGAATGTTCAGACAGCGGATTTATCAAAGAATTCTGATTTGAGAATTGTTGATGAGGACGGAGCTCAGGTTTGGGTGACTTATGTTGGAGACGGTGGTTTCTGTGTGGATAATCAAACTGTTTATAATTCATTGCTGTATTATAATTATAAAGAGGGAGATTTAAAAAGTGATGTTTATAAACTTCACATGACTATGTTACTGCCTAATACAAATCAGTTGCAATGTCCGTCAGGCTTAAAAGTTCAGTTGCTTTATTGGGATGGTTCGAAATATAGTAAGGTTTTTCCAAATGGTACACGAATCGGGTTTGCCGTTGCGCGTGCCGGATTTAAGAAAGACGGTACTGCTATAACAGATAAACTTGCATATAGTTTTAAGAATACGATGAGTCCTGCCGTTAATGGGGATGTGAATGGAATGTATTACTCTACTCCAGAATTGAATACATGGGGCAAAACTCAAGCAGTAACTCGTGAATTGGACGGCTATAATTGTTGTGTGACAGGTTTTGATATCCGTCCTTTTGGAGACAGGAAGGCTGATTATGATTTCAATGATGTAATGGTAAAGGTAACGGCTACTCCTGAAAAAGCTATTAAGCCGGGTGAAGATATTCCAGTTGATGAAGATGTGACTGTGGCTGAATCAATTCATGGTACGTTAGCTTTCGAAGATCAATGGCCTAATCCCGGTGATTATGATTTAAATGACTTTGTAGTGAACTATACATATGGTGTCTATAAAAATGTGGATAATAAAATTAACGGTATCCAAATGCGGTTTAGACCGATTGCTAAGGGTGCGGCAAGTTATACAAAAATTGGTTTTGGGATAGAACTACCGTTGGCTTCGAATGATATTGATGTAGCAGAAGTAGAGGGAGCTATTTTAGAAAGTGGAGACTCAAACGCTACTTTCATTATTTGGGAAGATATAAGTAAACCTTTTGCTGGTGGTGAAACAGGTTTTATCAATACAGAAAAAGGCTCTTCTTTTGTTTCGGCAGAAGAGTTGGTTGTGACTATCCCATTAAAAGCAGTAACTAGCAATGTTTCTATGATGAAGTTTAATCCGTTTATATTTGTCAATAAGCGTTCGCATGAGATTCATTTAACGGATTTTGCTCCGACATCAAAAATGGATATGAATTTGTTGGGAAACGGGAAAGATTGTTCGGATGTATCGAAAGGTATTTATTTCCGAATGAAAGATATGTATTGTTGGGCATTGGATTTTCCACGAACTTCTGCAGATGAAGCGGCATGGAGATATCCGAAAGAAAAATCATCAGTGGTAAAAGCTTATAAGAATTACAATAAATGGGTAACAAACAAGACAGATTTATCTTGGTTTGACTCTACTATTCCGGGTAATGTAGATGGAAGTGAATTGTATTAATCTGTTTTGATAATAAGTTAATAAATAAGGGGCTGCTTTTTGGGGCAGCCCCTTATTTATTAACTATGTTTTTTAATGGTGGAATAAACGAATTCCTGTAAATGCCATTGCCATATTATATTTGTCGCAAGTGCTGATAACATGGTCGTCGCGTACAGAACCACCCGGCTGTGCTATGTAGCTGACGCCGCTCTTATGTGCTCGTTCGATGTTATCTCCAAAGGGGAAGAAAGCGTCTGATCCCAAAGATACTCCTGTCATTGTGTTCAACCATGCACGTTTTTCTTCGCGAGTCAGTACTTCCGGTTTTTCAGTGAAAAACTGTTGCCATATGCCGTCTGCTAATACATCATCATAATCTTCTGATATGTATATATCAATCGTATTGTCACGGTCTGCACGACGGATTTTTTCAATCCAAGGCAGGTTCATCACTTTCGGATGTTGGCGTAGATACCAGATGTCTGCTTTATTTCCGGCGAGGCGTGTGCAATGAATACGTGACTGCTGTCCGGCGCCAATGCCGATAGCCTGTCCGTCTTTAGCATAACATACAGAGTTGGATTGCGTATATTTTAAAGTGATTAAAGCAATAATCAAATCACGTTTTGCATCGGCAGGAATTACTTGATTCTGTGTCGGCATTTCTTTCAAAAGACTTTCGTCAATTTTCAGTTCGTTTCTTCCCTGTTCGAAGGTTATGCCGAAAACATCTTTGTGTTCAATAGAATCCGGACGATAAGCCGGATCTATTTTGATTACATTGTATGTACCTTTTCTCTTGTTTTTGAGAATTTCCAATGCTTCGGGAGTATAATCCGGAGCAATCACACCGTCAGATACTTCACGATTAATAAGGCGTGCGGTTTCTTCGTCACAGGTATCGGACAATGCGATGAAATCTCCATACGACGACATACGGTCGGCACCACGTGCGCGTGCATAGGCGGTGGCTAATGGGGACAACTTCACATCATCTACAAAATAAATCTTTTTGAGTGTATCATTCATTTCCACTGCAACGGCAGCGCCGGCTGGACTTACATGCTTAAAGGAAGCGGCAGCCGGTAGCCTGGTAGCTTCTTTTAGCTCTTTCACTAACTGCCAACTGTTGAATGCATCCAACAGATTAATATAACCGGGACGTCCGTTCAGTACTTCAATGGGGAGTTCGCCGTCCTTCATGAAAATACGGGCAGGCTTTTGGTTAGGGTTGCAGCCGTATTTCAGTTCGAGTTCGTTTGCCATATCACTTTAATTATAAATTACTAATTACAATTTAATAGCGACAAAATTACTAAAAAAAGAATAGCCAGCCTAGCCTCCTGTTATAAATTAGTAACAAGTAATTAGTATTGGGGAAACTGTGAGTAGCGAAAATACCTATTTGTGGTGATTGCATATCCTCGAAATATTCCGTTTCTTTGCAGTCTCTAATATAAATAGGTGTAAATGGATAATTTGCAAAAATACAAACCAACTGATAAGATGATTGATCTCATCAGTGATAACTATTCCTTGTTACAAGTGATGAGCCGTTTCGGCCTTTCGTTGGGATTTGGCGACAAAACAGTGAAAGAAGTTTGCGAGCTTAATGGAGTAGATTGCAGGACTTTTCTGATTGTAGTCAACTTTATGTCTGAAGGTTTCTCACGGATGGATGGAAGCAGTGAGGATATTTCTATACCAGCACTAATCGATTATCTGCGGCAAGCCCATATTTACTTCCTGGACTTTTCCCTTCCTGCCATTCGTCGTAAACTGATTGAAGCGATTGACTGTTCGCAGGATGATGTAGCCTTTCTGATTCTCAAGTTCTTTGATGAATATACACGAGAGGTACGTAAGCATATGGATTATGAGGAGAAAACGGTATTCAAGTATGTGGATGCGCTGATAAATGGCAATGCTCCCCGGAATTATCAGATTAGCACATTCTCCAAACATCACGACCAGGTGGGAGAGAAGCTGACAGAACTGAAAAATATCATCATTAAATATTGTCCTGCCAAAGCCAATGAGAATCTGTTGAATGCGGCTCTTTTCGATATATACGCCTGTGAGGCCGGCTTGGAATCTCACTGCAAGGTTGAAGACTATATTTTTGTTCCTGCCATTCTGAAGCTGGAAAGGAGGATTAGGGAAAATGAAAAATAACGAAGCCATTCGAATTGCGATCGCCGAAACCTCAGTGATTATCCGGGGTGGGCTGACCGCTGCATTGAAGCGTCTTCCTAATGTGAAGGTGCAACCTATAGAATTACTTTCAGTGGAGGCTCTGTTTGTCTGCCTGCGTGTGATAATGATGAAAAAGGGGATGTAACAAAGCC
>OKYG01000751.1_pt1 | contig 8534 bp, 6 predicted proteins | sample 1608231 | NCBI WGS metagenome assembly OKYG01 (sample SAMN02674792, study PRJEB24791) | human gut metagenome, SKBSTL006 | isolation source: stool | host: Homo sapiens | place: USA
GACGGTGCTGGATTGGTGCAAATGGTATATCGTCTGGCGGGAATTGCGATCCCGCGGTATATTGATCAACAAGCCGGGGCAGGGCAAGTTTTGTCTTTTTTGGAAGAAGCGCAGCCGGGGGATCTTGCTTTCTTTGGTGATTCTTCCGGTGCTGTTACTCATGTCGGTATCTTGTGGGAACAGGGACGAATTATCCATGCTTCGGGAAAAGTCCGGGTGGATAAAATTGATCACCACGGCATTTTCAATGAAGATTTGAAACGCTACACGCATACGCTGAAGGTGGTGAGGCAGATTTTTTAATTCGCTGAAGACGAATTAAAAAGTTGCAGCTTGCAAGTTTTGAATTAAATCAAGAGAGTGAACTTCGTGGGTGGAAATCATAAATCGTAAATCATAAATATCCGTGGCTTTCCGGTCCCATGTTGAATAATAGATCGAGAATGCTGAGATTGGGGGCGAAAGGGAATCTTTCGGCAAAGGTTTGGTGGTAAGGTTTGGCGACGAAAGGGTCTTCTACACGGCGGCGGGAAGGTTTCGGGTGAATAACATCCCGCAAGTCTGTGAGGGTGTCGTATGTCGGGTAATAGTCTTCCGTGAGTTTGATGGGCCGTTGAAGTTGCAGGTTATCCATGAGTTCTTTTAGGATTTTGGTATTGAGATCCAACAGGAACTTCTCTTTCCGTTCGAAGAAATGCATGAAGTTGTCTATATAGTAATCGTAATAGGGAGAATTTTTGTAAGCGGATTCAATCCCTTTGAAATGGAGTTTTTGCCAGTTCGTGGAATAGTCAACCAGTACATCTTTGGTTAATATTTTTATGGATGAGCCTTTCACGACAGGTACTACAATCATTTTGTTACTATTAATATGTTATTGGTTAAAAAATTCCGCAGTCAAATTGCGCCGCAAAATTACACATACTTTCTTTATTCACAAAACTTTCGGCAAATATTTCTCAAAAACTATTCATAAACAACTCATTAACCGTAAAAAGTTACTACCTTTGAATCTGTTATATGTCTATTAATAATATAAAATGGTATGAGACAGAGTATAAAAGAACGAATGCATGCATTACGAATGACATTCCCCCCCAATTACATTAAAGCGTTTATCATCCCCAGCACCGATCCGCATTTGAGCGAGTACGTAGCTCCGCACTGGATGTCACGTGAATGGATTTCCGGTTTCACGGGTTCGGCAGGAACCGTTGTCGTCTTAATGAACGAAGCCGGACTATGGACCGATTCCCGTTATTTTCTACAAGCCGCCAAAGAATTGGAGGGTAGCGGTATTACTTTATATAAGGAAATGCTACCGGAAACTCCCAGTATTACAAAATATCTCAGCCAGAAGTTAAAGCCCGGTGAATCGGTAAGTATCGATGGCAAGATGTTCTCCGTACAACAAGTTGAGCAAATGAAAGAAGAACTTGCAGCATACAGTTTGCAGGTTGACTTATTCGGTGATCCGCTGAAAAGGATTTGGAGAGACCGGCCTTCTATACCTAATTCTCCGGCCTTCGTCTATGATATTGAATATGCCGGCAAAAGTTGTGAAGAAAAAGTTACCGCTATTCGTGCCGAATTAACAAAGAAAGGAGCGTATGCCTTATTCTTATCTGCCCTGGACGAAATAGCATGGACTCTCAATTTGAGAGGGAACGACGTGCATTGTAATCCGGTAGTAGTCAGCTATCTGTTAATCACGCAAGATGACGTGATTTACTTCATCTCACCGGAAAAGGTTACAAAAGAAGTGAACGAGTATTTAAAAGAACAGCATGTCAAGTTGAAAAACTACGATGAAGTAGAAACTTACTTGAATACTTTTACAGGCAGAAATATCCTTATTGATCCCAAGAAAACAAACTTTGCCATATATTCTGCAATTAATCCGAAATGCAACATTATACGTGGTGAATCTCCTGTAGCTCTATTAAAGGCTATTCGAAACGAACAAGAAATTGCAGGTATTCATGCAGCTATGCAGCGGGATGGCGTTGCGCTCGTCAAATTCCTCAAATGGTTGGAAGAAGCAGTGCCTTCCGGCAAAGAGACAGAACTAAGCGTAGACAGGAAATTACATGAATTCAGAGCAGCCCAGCCCCTTTATATGGGAGAGAGTTTCGACACTATTGCCGGATATAAGGAACACGGAGCTATTGTGCATTACTCCGCAACTCCGGAAAGTGACGTTCCTCTTCAACCCAAAGGTTTTCTTCTTTTAGATTCGGGAGCCCAGTATCTGGACGGGACTACCGACATTACCCGCACGATCGCATTAGGTGAACTAACTGAAGAAGAAAAAACGGATTATACTTTGATATTAAAGGGGCATATTGCATTGGCTATGGCTAAGTTCCCAGTCGGAACCCGGGGCGCCCAACTTGATGTTCTCGCCCGTATGCCGATCTGGAAATATGGAATGAACTTCCTTCATGGTACAGGCCATGGTGTCGGGCATTTCCTCAGCGTGCATGAAGGACCGCAAAGTATCCGCATGAACGAGAACCCTGTCGTATTACAACCCGGCATGGTTACTTCCAACGAACCGGGAGTTTATAAAGCCGGCAGTCATGGCATCCGCACCGAGAACCTGACGCTTGTCTGCAAAGACAAAGAAGGTATGTTCGGAGATTATCTCAAGTTTGAGACGATTACTTTATGTCCTATTTGTAAAAAGGGAATAGTCAAGGAAATGCTGACAAATGAAGAAATTGAATGGTTAAACAATTATCATCAGATTGTCTACGAAAAGCTGTCACCGAATCTTAACGAAGAAGAAAAAGTTTGGTTACAGGAAGCGACTGCTTCTATTTAAGCCAACCTTGCTTAACACCCGGATGTCATACAACATAGGGCAGCATTAAATTAAAAATTTTATTAGGAACAAATACTTTATGGCTTTAATAAAATCTGTACGCGGCTTTACTCCCGAAATCGGAGAAAACTGCTTCCTCGCAGACAACGCAACTATTATAGGAGATGTAAAAATAGGAAATGATTGCAGTATATGGTTTAGCACCGTATTGCGCGGTGACGTCAATTCTATACGTATAGGCAATGGAGTTAACATCCAGGATGGAAGTGTTTTGCATACATTATATCAAAAATCAGTTATCGAAATCGGCGACCATGTTTCCGTGGGGCATAATGTAACCATACACGGAGCGACTATCAAAGATTATGCTTTAGTCGGAATGGGATCGACCATACTAGACCATGCTATAGTCGGTGAAGGAGCAATTGTAGCTGCCGGTTCTTTAGTCCTAAGTAATACAGTAATCGAGCCTGGAAGTATTTGGGGTGGAGTACCTGCCAAATTTATAAAGAAGGTAGACCCGGAACAAGCCAAAGAATTAAACCAGAAGATTGCTCACAATTATCTGATGTATTCGCAATGGTATAAAGAATGATTTTTTAGTAAAATCGGAAACAAAGCTTCACTCCTTCTTACACTTAAAACATAAGAGTAAGAAGGAGTTTTTCTTGTATTACCCGAATCAATCATCATTGACTTCCAAAGTCCATATTCATCTTATTTAACCCTCTGAGAATTGAAATATTACGAAATATCCGTAGATTTGTAAAAGATTAAATCGAGGCAGTGAATCAACAAACATTCACCTATTATGAAAATAAGACTACTACTTACAATTCTCTTACTGACAGCAACAATAGCTGCCAATACCCAAATCATGGAAAGAACGTTTTTAAAGAAAGTACTTACCAAGTTAGAAAAGATTGAATCTGCGACATATTACGTCACTGACGAAAGCCGGCAACCTGATGATTCCACCACATTATTCAGTAGCAAAGAGTTTGAGCTTATCGCAATAGAATCTTGGAGCCGCCAAGTATCTTCTATTCGAAATTACGCAAACCGGAAGAAGTTGAATGATACTATTCTAAACGTAGCCAATGAAGTAATCAAACAATATCAGACAAGCGGTGCCACACCTTACTTTTTCATTGTAGATCAAGAAGGAATCAGAAGTTATAGTAAAGAGAATACCGATAAAGAAATAATCCATACAATAAAAGAACTACTATGAGCAGACTATTTACCTTCCTTTGCCTGTCTTTGTTATTCAATCTAGCACAGGCACAATTACCGACCCCCGAGTATAAAAAAGGACAAGCCATCCTGAGTGGGACAATCGCCAATTACAATCCAGACGACAATCTGATATTCAAGATCGGTGCTCCCAATATCGTAATGGGAACAGCCGAGACACTTTATCCGACTGTTGAAGCAGATGGAAGTTTCACGATTAATATTCCTCTCTACCATAGTGCTCAAGTACGGATGATAATAGGAAATGCAGATTTAGTCATTCTGTTAAGTCCCGAAAAAGAGACCAATGTAACTATCAATTTAAGCAATCTGCCAGGAAAACAATTTGTATATAGTGGTCAGTATGCTACCATTAACAATGAATGGTGTCAGCCGGAACTGATAACAAAGATACCTCCTGTTTATAGAGATGGCGACTTATTGGATTCTATTGCAGGCATCAGTGCCAACGAGTTCAAGGAACGCTGCATCAACCAATACAAACAGTACATAGCGCACAACAACACACAGTCGCAATTCAGCGAAGACACTCGTACACTAGCCAATCTTTCATGCGCATTTGATTGTCTGGAAAACCTGCAAGCTACCCACTATTGTCTGCAAACAGCTTATCAGAAGAAAGAAAACATTACGCGAGAACAAGCTTTTGCAGCTTTCCTCGATATACATTTACCTGATGATTTTCACAACTACCTGAAAGATTTTCCTGTCAATCACCCTTTGGCACTTTATTGTTATAATTACCGTAATGTAGTCACAAACTTCTTATATGATACACACTATGACCCACTCTCTATGGAAAAATATCTATTGGAAAACGCACCGCTCACAAAAGAGGAGCAGACACTCATTCATCAATATGAAGCAGCTTTTAAAGCAGGAGTAATCTTCCGGCAGCAAAACGATTTGATGACACTCATCCGCAAATATACTAAAGAGAGAGACGACTGTAACTGGAAAATATTTTCCGAAGCCAAAAAACGTCTGGGGCATATCCTGCAAGACAGCACCTGTTTGCCGGTTGACTACATACGCGCAATCTATATGCGCTCCAGCCTTTACAACCTACAACCGTTGACCTCCCGGCAGGAAATCATAGCTTCGGAAATTACAAATCCTATATTCATAGGAATCATTCAAGACATGAACCGTCAGATGCAACCCCGGAAGAAGGCAACAACAAAGAAATATACCATCTACGAAGCGCCGCAAGTGGCAGAAGAAGAACTGCTGGATGCACTCATTGCACGTCATAAAGGCAAAGTACAGTTTATCGATTTCTGGGCTACCTGGTGTGGCGGTTGCCGGCAGATTATCAAAGAATATGAGCCGCTAAAGAAAGATATAAGTGAAGACAAAGTAGCTTTCATTTACCTCACCGGCCCCAGTTCGATAAAGAAGACATGGGAAATACTCATAGAAGATATCGCAGGCGAACATTACTGGCTGGACAAAGAACAATGGGAATATCTTTGGACACATTTTCAAATGACAGGGTTACCGATGTATCTGCTAATAGATAAGCAAGGGAATATAGTGAAACGATTTACTCACATTACCACCAAAGAATTAAAAGATTTACTGGAACAAGAAATCAATAAGATATAAGTCCGTACAAATACTAATAAAAGAGAATTGTTTTTCAGGGCAGGATTTCGGAGTATGAAATCCCCTTTAAGAAGAGAGAAGTCCCCTTATTTTAGATTGACCCATTACAGAGAACTAAAATTAGGGGACTTTTATAATTAGAAATTAATCATGTGCATAATCTTCTCCGTAGCTCCGGCGTTGCTTGTCACATAATACCCCGCATTTGTACCGGTTTCACGCAAGAATACCTCATCAGTCCGGAAACGATCCAGCAAAGTTTTCAGTTCATCATAATCTTTGATAGAATAGGCTCCTTTTGCTTCCAGCAATTGAACAGCTTCCATAAATTTCTGGTATTTAGGTCCGAAAATCACAGGAATACCATACACGGCTGCCTCCAAAGTGTTGTGAATACCAACCCCGAAACCACCCCCGATATAAGCTATTTCTCCATAACGATAAATAGAAGAAAGCAATCCGAAACAATCAATAATGAGACAGTCAGCTTTCAATACATTCTTTTCGTCGGCACGGGTATAACGCACGTAAGGACGTTTCAGTTTGCTGATAATCTCTACCAGGTGATTTTCATCAATTACATGGGGAGCTATAATCAGCTTCATTTCCGGGTGATTGTTGAAATACTCAAGGAATAAATCTTCATCCGGTCCCCAAGAGCTTCCCGCCACAAAAGTAAAGGTATTGTCTCCTTTGAACAGTTTCACTAACGGAAGATCTTTGGCTTCCTCGCGAATCTGCAATACCCGGTCAAAACGGGTATCACCCACTACCGTCACACGGTTAATACCTATCTTTGACAAATAGCGTTTGGAAGTCTCATTCTGCACAAACAGGTGGTCGAAATCCTTCAACACATTCCGATATGTCCCTCCATACCATTTAAAGAAGATCTGATCGCGGCGGAAAATAGAAGACACACTATACACCGGGATACGGCGTTTATGCAGTTCGTCCAGATAATTTTTCCAAAACTCGTACTTGATAAAGAATGCCATGCAAGGGTTTGCGATATCCAGGAACTTCTTCACATTCCGCGGTTTGTCAAACGGCAGATAGCAGACAATATCCGCTCCCCGGTAGTGCTTGCGCACTTCATAACCGGACGGAGAGAAAAAAGTAAGCAATATCTTATAATTCGGATATTTTTCCCGAATCATTTCTATCAAGGGACGTCCCTGCTCGAACTCACCAAGCGAAGCGGCATGGAACCAGATATACTGCTCCCCTTTCTCCACCTGTTGGCGTAGAAGATCATATACCACCCAATGCCCTTTCATCATCTTCCGGGGCTTGCGGCTAAACGGAGCAGCCAAATGGACGAAAAAGTCATAAATGACTATTGCCAGGTTGTAAAGCATAGTACTATGTATGTCGATTACTTCAAAACCTCTACCGCCCGTTTCATACGAGCCACAGTCTCTTCCTTACCCAATACCCAGGAAATGTCGAACATGTGCGGGCCTTTGCCTTCGCCTACCAGAGTCAGACGGAAAGCATTCATGATATTACCTGTATGATAACCTTTTTCCGCAATCCAGTCCATTACGACCTTTTCCTGTCCTTCAATACTAAAATCTTCAATGCCGGCAATTACTTCCGCCAATTCGGTCATACACTTAGCCGAATCTTCTTTCCAACGTTTCTTTACTGTCTTTTCATCATATTCGGTAGGAGCCACAAAGAAGAAGCTGCATGTCTCCCACAGTTCCTTTACGAAACTTACGCGGTCTTTCATCATCCCGACCACAGTAACAACCTTCTCGAAAGGAGCCTCCACACCGTGTTCTTTCAATACAGGCACAAACAGTTCGGCAATCTCTTCATTCGGTTTCTGCTGGATATACTGGTGGTTGAACCAAATACCTTTCTTATAATCAAATTTAGCACCCGACTTACTGCAACGGTGCAAGTCGAATAACTTTATAAGTTCGTCCATTGACATCACTTCCTGATCGTTACCCGGATTCCAGCCAAGCAAAGCAAGGAAATTGATGACAGCTTCAGGCAAATAACCGGATTCACGATAACCGGAAGAAACCTCTCCCGATTTCGGATCATGCCATTCCAACGGGAATACGGGGAATCCCAGACGGTCACCGTCACGCTTGCTCAGTTTGCCGTTGCCTTCCGGCTTCAAGAGCAGAGGCAGGTGAGCAAATTCCGGCATGGTATCTTCCCAGCCGAAAGCACGGTACAACAGTACGTGCAGCGGAGCGGAAGGCAACCATTCTTCCCCACGGATCACATGGGAAACCTCCATTAAATGATCGTCCACGATGTTAGCAAGGTGGTAGGTAGGCAGTTCATCGGCCGATTTATAAAGCACCTTATCATCCAGAATAGATGAGTTGATAATCACTTCACCACGGATCAAGTCGTTCACACGAACATCTTCGTTCGGTTCAATCTTGAAACGGACTACATATTGCTTGCCTTCCGCAATCAGTGCATCCACTTCTTCCTTCGGCATAGTCAGTGAATTACGCATCATCCCTCGGGTAGATGCGTCATATTGGAAGTTAGCAATTTCCGCACGCTTGGCGTCCAGTTCCTCCGGGGTATCAAAGGCGATGTATGCTTTTCCATTCTCCAGCAAAACCTCTACATATTTCTTATAGATTTCGCGGCGTTCCGACTGACGGTACGGGCCATGTTCCCCACCGAAGCTCACACCTTCGTCAAAGTGGATACCCAACCACTTGAAAGATTCGAGTATATACTCTTCCGCTCCCGGAACAAACCGGTGAGAGTCAGTATCTTCTATACGAAATATCAGGTCTCCGTCGTGTTGACGCGCAAATAGATAATTATACAAAGCTGTACGCACACCACCGATGTG
>OKYG01000805.1_pt1 | contig 8027 bp, 5 predicted proteins | sample 1608231 | NCBI WGS metagenome assembly OKYG01 (sample SAMN02674792, study PRJEB24791) | human gut metagenome, SKBSTL006 | isolation source: stool | host: Homo sapiens | place: USA
CCATTTATTTATCATATTCTGAACTTCTTCGTTCAAAATTTTAGCAAATTCTTCAAATTTCATGGTTCCCTTGTCACCTTCGCCCTGTCTACGAACAGAAACTTCTCCGTTTTCTGCTTCTTTTTCGCCTACAATCAGCATATAAGGGATGCGTTTCATCTCATTATCACGGATCTTACGCCCGATTTTCTCATTACGATCATCTACAATCGCGCGAATCTCGTGTGTTTTCAAATACATCTTTACCTGCTCTGCATAATCGTTGAACTTTTCACTAATCGGCAGAATAACTACCTGTTCAGGAGTCAGCCACAACGGGAACTTACCGGCAGTATGCTCAATCAATACAGCAACGAAACGTTCCATAGAGCCAAACGGAGCGCGATGAATCATAACCGGACGATGCTTCTGGTTATCAGAACCCATATATTCCAGTTCGAAGCGTTCCGGCAAGTTATAATCTACCTGAATAGTCCCTAACTGCCAACGACGCCCAATCGCATCTTTTACCATAAAGTCGAGCTTAGGGCCATAGAAAGCAGCTTCACCATATTCAATCTTGGCAGGTAATCCTTTTTCTTCACAAGCTTCAATAATAGCTTGTTCCGCCTTCTCCCAATTATCATCGCTACCGATATATTTCTCACGGTTCACTTTATCACGCAGTGATATCTGAGCTTCAAAATTCTGGAAGTTCATAGAACGGAATACAATAGAGATAATATCCATCACACGGAGGAATTCATCTTTCACCTGGTCCGGACGGCAGAAAATATGCGCATCATCCTGTGTAAAACTACGCACACGAGTCAATCCATGCAACTCACCACTCTGCTCATAACGGCAAACAGTACCAAATTCAGCAATACGCAACGGAAGATCCTTGTAAGAGCGCGGGAAGTTCTTATAAATCTCGCAGTGATGCGGGCAGTTCATCGGTTTCAGGAAATATTCCTCACCTTCTTCCGGAGTATGAATAGGCTGGAATGCATCCTTACCATATTTAGCATAGTGGCCGGATGTCACATACAATAGCTTATTACCAATCGGTGGAGTTATTACTTCCTGATAGTCATAACGAGTCTGAATGCGACGTAAGAAATCTTGCAGACGCAAACGCAATGCAGTACCCTTCGGGAGCCACATCGGGAGCCCCTTACCTACCGTTTCAGAGAACATGAACAATTGCATTTCCTTACCAATCTTACGGTGGTCGCGTTTCTTGGCTTCTTCCAGTAATGCCAGATACTCATCCAGCATTTTCTTTTTCGGGAATGTGATGCCATAAATACGAGTCAGCATCTTACGGTCTTCATGTCCACGCCAATAAGCACCCGCTACCGAAGTCAACTTGATAGCCTTAATCGGAGCAGTCGTCATCAAGTGAGGGCCACGGCAAAGGTCAGTAAATGTACCTTGTGTATAAGTAGTAATATGACCGTCTTCCAATTCGGAAATCAATTCACATTTATATGTTTCGCCACGGTCGCCAAACATTTTCAAAGCATCCGTTTTTGCAATGCTTTTTCTAACAACCGCCTCTTTCTTTGCAGACAGTTCTAACATTTTAGCTTCAATAGCAGGAAGATCGCTTTCCTTAATCACCGCTTCTCCAGGATCCACATCATAGTAGAATCCATTTTCGATAGCCGGTCCGATACCGAACTGGATGCCCGGATAAAGTTCCTGTAATGCTTCGGCCAACAAGTGAGCACTTGTGTGCCAGAATGCATGTTTACCTTCTTCATCATCCCATTTATAAAGTACAAAATCAGCATCTTCATTAATAGGACGTCCTAAATCATAAGTCTCGCCGTTCACGCCACATGCCAGTACATCCTGTGCCAAGCGCGAGCTGATACTTTCAGCAATCTGTAAACCGTTTACTCCTTCGTTGTACTCACGAACAGAGCCATCGGGAAATGTTATCTTTATCATAATATGATTATGTTATATTTTCACAATTTGAACGCAAAAGTAACTAAATCTTTTGAGTTTTCTATTTTTTATCAAAAAAATGTTATTCCGTTTGATCTGTAAAACGTTTGATTACATTATAAGCGGAAACGATACCCAATTCTCCGGCTTTGCTCAAATCAGAAATACCCAGTTTATTATTACCCAAGAAGATATGAGTAAGTCCGCGGTTGAAATAAGCGTCAGCAAAATCAGGATTCAGTTCAATAGCCTTATTATAATCTGCAATAGCCGACCGATAATCCTTCAGCATGGCAGACACATTGGCACGATTATAATATGCATAAACAAAATCCGGAGCAAGATTAATCACCTTATCCAAATCTTTTCTTACCACCTCATAATCTACCGCAGTTATCTCTTTACGTGCATTATCACCAGGAACATCTGTATCGGCAGTTTGTTCAGCCTTCTGATATTCCAACTGCTTGCAACGGATAAGCGCACGCATAAAATATGCAGGGAAGAAATCACCGTCCAACAAGATTGTCTGTGTCAAATCGGAAACTGCACTTGAGAAATCCTGTACCAAATAAAAATCAATTGCACGGGCAAAACGTTTTGAAGCATTCTTCTCATCATCCACGATAGCTGATGTATGCGTATCAATCAAAGCAAAATGGAATTTCACTTGTTCTTCTGTCAACGGAGCTTCCATATTCGTAATACGAAGACGCTTTGGAAGTACACCCGAGCGATTCAGCTCTTCCACATATTTGTGGAAATTCACCGACCGTTTCACATCACTCATCTTCTCATAATAAGTCAAAGCGAACATAGGCTCCAGTGTAATATTCACATTCTTATCCTGCACACGTCCACGATAATCACTTGTATAGCGCTGTTCAGCTTCAGAATCATCAGCTATCACTATCTTCCGATAGTTATTCATATTCTTATCTGATTTCTTACGGGTTCTATCTTTATCATCCCCTTCACTGTCCTGATCCGGATTCTGGTTTTGGGCTACATCTTTATTCGTCACTCCGTTCTGTTTATCCAGTTGAGCCTTCAAGAGTTTAAATTCATCCTGTTCAGCACCCTTCCGGTCCCCTATTTTCTTTCGGGCTTCAGCACGCTGATAATATCCGGCAAGGAAATTCGGGTGTTGGTTGATAACAGTTGAATAATCCTGTATAGCTCCACGATAATCTCCCGTCTGTGCACGAAGCAGACCACGATTAAAGATTGCCATCATATTATCCGGCTCCATTTTTATAACAAAGTCGAAATCTTCAATAGCACGGTTATCATCTCCTACCCTTGCACGCAACAAACCACGGTTATAGTGCCCGATAAAATTATTCGGATCAATATCCAATGCCAAGTCATAATCGCTCATGGCTCCCCTCAGGTTATTCTGATGAAATCTGGCCAATGCGCGATTAATATAATTCCCAGCATTCTTAGCACTCAAATGAATAGCACGATCGAAATCAGATTCCGCTTCCCCGTATTTTGACTGTTGCAACTTGACGATCGCTCTTGCTGCCCATGCGTCCGGATCGTATTTATCCAGTTCAAGAGCTTTATTGAAATCATTCAATGCGGCAATAGTGTCTTTTTGCTGTAAAGAGACCTCTCCTCTCATCAGGTAAGCGCGAGTATAACGCGGAGATACTTTCAGCAAATTCTCCAAATCTTCTTTTGCCGAATCATAATCTTTCTTCTGAATATGTGATAATGTCAGATTATGCCACAAAGTAATGTTCTCCGGATCATAATGCAGCGCTTTCTGATAGTCTTCAATAGCACCGTCAAATTTACTCTGCCGGATTCTCGCCAGACCACGAATCTGATAAGCACCAACCACAAACGGATTACGTTGAATAGCCGCGTCACAATCCGCTTCCGCTCCCTGAAAATCTTCCAGATTCAGCTTGGCCAGTGCTCTGAAGAAATAAGGTTCATACAGATAAGGCTTAGCATTAATTACTTGGTTAAAGTACTGGATAGAAAGTACATAGTCCTCAAAATAAAGAGCGTTCCGGGCTATGGTCATCACCCGGTCCGTATTTATCTGAGCACACACCAATGTGGGGAACAGCATTAAAACTGTTAGTATTTTTTTAATCATCGACATTTTATACTTGTAAACGAAGCAAAAATAATGCTTTTCGCTTACTTAACAGGGATATAAACGTTTTTTATCTTTATTTCACCTGTTTCATCTTATAGGAACTACGTGCTTTCCCTTTCAACATCGTATTCAATTTGCCTTTTATCATTTGTTTACGAAGTGCAGAGATATGGTCGATAAACATTTTACCGTCCAAATGGTCGAATTCATGTTGCATCACACGTGCCAGATAACCTTCCACTTCTTCTTCATGCTCCACAAAATCCTCGTCCATATATTTCACACGAATTTTATTTCCTCTTTTCACGGTCTCATGAATACCGGGAAGACTCAGGCAACCTTCTTCCATACTCACTTCCTCACCTCCTATTTCCAAAATATGAGGATTAATATAAGCTTTATTAAAACCTTTAAATTCCGGATAATCTTCTGAAAGAGGGTCCAATGTAATCGTAACCACACGAATGGGCAAACCGATCTGCGGAGCAGCCAATCCTACGCCATCGGCATGCACCATTGTTTCAAACATGTTCGCTATCAATTCTTTCAGATTCGGATAATCCGGGGTAATGTCCTCTGCCACCTTTCTCAATACAGGCTGGCCATATACATAAATAGGTAAAATCATATTTTTATACTCTACTAAAAATTAAGTTATTCTATGTTCTTCTACTAAAAACGTTTACTCTCCAAATATGTTTGCAAAATAATAGTCGCACTTATTTCATCCACCAACGCTTTATTCTGGCGATCTTTTTTCTTCAGCCCTGCTTCCTGCATTGTGCGATGCGCCAGAACCGATGTGAAACGTTCATCCACATATTCAACCGGAATATCCGGGAAGCGTTTTTTCAATGAACGAACAAAGGGTTCTATGTTTTTCATATTTTCCGAAACCTCATTGTTCATTTGCCTGGGTAAACCGACAATGATCCGTTCTACCGGCTCTTTTGCGATATAATCACCGATAAAATTCAGAAGTTCATGCGTCGGCACTGTTGTCAGGCCATTGGCAATCAACTGCATCGTATCGCTGACAGCTATCCCCGTACGCTTTCTTCCATAATCTATTGCTACTATCCTGCTCATGGGGCACAAAAATACAAAAAAAGACGCTTCCTATGAAAGGAAACGTCTCTTTTATTCTATTATTTAGATGTATATTATTCTTCAACAATAGCTACACGGCTCAGTTTAGCGTCATCATAGAACATATTGCCTACGCCACCCTTGTAGTCAACCTTCAACTGAGAAGCAGGAACTCCGAATTCGTTAACCATCAGGTCGCGAACAGCTTCAGCTCTCTTCTTACTCAACTTCATGTTGTATTCAGCAGAACCAGTACCCTTGTCAGCATATCCTGTTACAGTAAATGTCTTGTCAGGATTAGCCTTGATACCCTTAGCCATAGCTTCGATATTCATGTATTCTCTCTTGCTGATATTGCTCTTTCCGATGTTGAATACAACAACAAGACGTGGAACAAATCCGCCTTCTTTCTTAACGATAACTTCCGGTTTCTTGTTACGTGCTTCAACCAAGTCACGTTTCAGAGATTCGTTTTCACCTTTCAAAGCATTTACTCTGTCTCTCATGTCATTCAACTGGCTTTCCGGAACCATTGGTACAGTAGGAACAGCATTCCAGCCGCGTTTCTTGAACTTATAAGTAACACCTACTGTCACGCCACCCATTCCTTCTTTGCTAGCGCCACCAAATGCATTTTTCATCAAAAGGCCACGCAATTCTACATTAAGGTCTAAAGCAGGAGACAAGCGGAAACGGTTGATCAAACCGGCATTTATACCCAAATTCTTCTCACGAGGTTCTGACCATGACACAGCCAAACCAGCTCCTACATAAGGAATAAATGAATAAATACGATCTTCATTGTATCCGCACAACATGTTAGAAAGGTTGAACAGAACATCACCATGGAAATTAGCCATATTCCATTTCTGTTTGTAATATCCGTTAGAATATGTACCACCTTTTGCATACCTAGCGTCAGCAGAAGGAGCTGCCCCCTTAGCTTGAAGACCATTGTATGCAAGACGCAATCCGATTCCCGGAGTAAACCACTTACCTACGGCAATATCAAGTGCCGGAGCAAGACGTTTTCCGAAATCAGCTTTACCGTCATTGTCGCCAAAATACATTTGTGCGCCAATACCACCACTAATAAACCAGTTAGCACCGAAGCGATTTGTTTCTACGGTATAGCTCTTCGCTGCATTTTCTTTTTCCTGAGCAGGCAGACATACAGAGGCCGCTGCCAATAAAATAAACAATAAACCCTTTTTCATCTCAATTTATTTTAGTAAATAATATATTTCTATATTTTGTCTTACAGGAAATCAACCGACTCCCAAACGTCTCATGCCTGACAAAGAGACAATAAGCAACTTCCTTTTCTTGAAATTTAATGCAAATATAGATATTTAATATAACACAAGCAAAAAAACGCGTAAAAAATCATTCCCACACAAAAAAATAAGGAATGATAAAAGTGTTATATAACTCCGAAAGAAGACGAAAGGCATTTATTACCAAAGAATTAAAACAAAAAAAAATAGCCGGCGATAATTGCATCACCAGCTATTTTATTTCTTTAATATTATATCTAATAAACCAGTTTCACATTATCAACCCATAATGAATTACCCGGCGAACCGATATAAGCTCCCTCTGTCTTATCAGATAAACGGTACCCACATCATCTTGAAGAAACGCCCCCGCTCAGTAACCATCAGCGGATTCGTACGGGATAAAGCGACTACGGAGTATCTAATCGGGGCCTCCGTTTATGACTCCCGCACACAAAGGGGCACGGCTACCAATAACCACGGTTTCTTCAGTCTAACCTTACCGGTCGGGGTAGTCCGTCTGGAGACTTCCTACATCGGATACGGACGTTTCTCACATACATTCCAACCGCTCGAACGGGATACCGTGATGGAAATTCTGCTGGAAAGCGGTGAAGCATTGGCCGAAGTTGTCGTTACCGGTAGTAATGACACACAAAACCCGATACAAGCCCCTCAGATGGGAACGATTAAAATAACCCGGAAGATGATCAAGACCATCCCGACCTTATTCGGTGAGGCCGATGTGATCAAAGCCCTGCAAACCCAACCCGGCGTATCAGCCGGAACGGAAGGATTAGCCGGGATGTATGTCCGTGGGGGGAATGGAGACGAGAACCTGTATATGATAGACGGAATCCAACTATATCAGGTCAATCATCTCGGAGGACTTTTCTCCGCTTTCAACGCCGAGGCTTTGAAAGATGTGGATTTTTATAAATCCGCTTTCCCCGCCCGCTATGGGGGAAGGCTTTCCAGCGTAGTGGATGTGCATACTAAAGATGGCAATATGAAAGAGTACCATGGTAGCGCCATGCTGGGATTGACCTCCGGTAACTTAAATTTCGAAGGGCCGATCATTAAAAACCGGACTTCGTTCAACGCCTCCTTCCGTCGCTCTTGGCTGGATGGCTTGTCCGCACCGGGTTTGGCGATCTACAATAAAATTCAGAAAAAGAATGGGGAGAAATTCAGCGCACGCTATGCTTTTACCGATCTGAACCTAAAAGTAAACCACCATATCAATGACCGGAGCCAAGCTTACGTTAATTTCTATTTCGGACAGGATTTCCTAAAAGGAGGAAGTTCCGAGTTCTCCGTAGGTGATGATATAACCCCTTTCGAGAACAAGGACTTTGGAAAGATGCGCTGGGGTAACATCGCATTATCTTCCGGCTGGTCGTATGTGTTTAACAACAAGATGTTCGGTACCGTCACCTTGGCTTATTCCCATTATCAATCCAAACTAAAACAAGAGACTTCACAATACTACGGAACCGAGGGTGACAAAGATTATTCTTCACGTTTTATCGAGACCTCAACCCGAAACGGTATCAATGATTTCGGAGTCCATGCGAACTTCGACTATATTCCTACCCCGGCAC
>OKYG01000831.1_pt1 | contig 7856 bp, 9 predicted proteins | sample 1608231 | NCBI WGS metagenome assembly OKYG01 (sample SAMN02674792, study PRJEB24791) | human gut metagenome, SKBSTL006 | isolation source: stool | host: Homo sapiens | place: USA
TCTTTCCCTACACGACGCTCTTCCGATCTGATTAGACAAGATTTCCGAATATTACATCTATCTTTGCAGGCGTAAACAAACAAGCCACCAGACCCAGGAACAGGATTGCCGTCATTCCGACCAATCCTCTTTTTTTATTCAATGCATTCATATTCAATCAGATTTTAAAACGTTATACTTAATTCTATTTTTACAGAAACTTGTTTTGCAGGTATTCGTTCAGATCCTTGTATCCTTTGTACAAAGAGGAACAGTCCACTATTTTATCCGCGTAGCGTTTGCGGAGAGCCTCCAGCGTGCGCCGTCCGGCTTCGTCCCGGTCCAGGTAACAGTTGACTCTCTCATACCTGTCAAGAACGGGGAACGAGCGTTCCAGCAATGCCACCGAGTTCAGTACGAGATAGTCGTCGCCACATCCCAATTCGAGTTGCATCCACGAGAGGCAGTCGATAAACCCCTCGAAGAGATTGCAAGTATCCGAACCGTTGTCCATCAGCGAAATGTCTTTCGGGGAGAGACTGGCCTTAAAAAAGCGGTTGCGCACCTCGTATCCACCGCTGACATTCCTGAAACCGATGGCGAAATACCGCTTCCCGTGCAAGGTATACCTGATCTCCTTGCAGTTCGGCATAGCCACATCACCGCTAATGCCACGTTCCGCCAGATAACGGAGCAGGACTCTGTTGTGCAGCGGTCCGGACTGTACCTTCGTGAAACTTTCCTGCCTATGGGAATCCTCCCTGTCATTTTCCCCGGAGCGGAAAACGGTCTTGTGTTCGGGAGCAAGACCGCCCCATATCTCTGTTATGAACCTGGCCTGCGCCTTGAAATCCCCGCTGCCGATAAACTCCCCGGCAAGGGTGAATATGTCGCCTCCCTGTCCGGTACCGAAGTCATGCCATATATCTTTACGGACATTCAGCTGGAACGAGGCGGTGCGCTCCTCCCGATACGGGGCCAGATACCAATATTCATCCCCCCGTCTTCTTGCCGGTTCATATCCCATCCGTGCCAGAAAAACGGCGATAGGAATGTCTCTTATCTCTTCTATAGTCATAAGCGGTACGGTTTTAATGGATTATGAATTTTACGCCCAGACCGAACTGTGTCGTGAACAGGTCCAGCGAGCTTCCCCACAATACACGTTCCCGGATACCGGCAAGAAGGACGATGCGGTCTGTCAGGTATGCCTCAAGCTCCAGGGTTATCGCGCCGCCATAGACAAACGCATCCTTGGCGAGCAGCGTTGAACCGTCAAACAGCATCCTGTCTCCCCAATTCACGGTTTCATAGCCGGTCAGTGCGGAACCGCCGACCGAGAGGAAGACCGTCTTTGTCGGATCAGACAGGAATTTCAGGTAATAGCCGCCTTCTGCCGTGAACTGCGCACGGGGTACGCTCGCATTCCGATACCCGTAGTTCTTCATCAGATACTCGGCGCCTATGACCCAGCGGTTGGCTTTTGGGGTGTATCCGGAAACGGCAAATCCGGTATAATAATTCAAGGGGGACTTTGAGCCGTTCGCAAATCCTCCGCGCAGTTCCACGCCCTTCATCCCGGGCAGGTACCGCTGGGCGTGCGCCCGCCCTGAAAACAGGGCAAGCGACACGACTGTAACAAAAAGGAACAGATACTTCTTCATGGCTACTTCACTTTAAGTTCGTTGATAACCCCGGCTCTCACGATGTCCTCACTTTCCACGGTGAAGGTCTGGTGTCTGCCACCGCCTTTCTCGTGCATCTCCACCACCAGTACCTTGTCCGAGGGGATGGTGAATTTGTCGAAGACAAAAACGGTGCGCCCGTCCTTTTTTCCCGCGACGGACGTTACATAGTCGTAAGCACGCAGTGGGAATATCACCTGTTCCTGGATGGCGGTACGTTTCATCAGCTTCTTGTCCACAATTTTAAAAGTCACGAAATCCACCTCATAAGGCACGTTGGAGCGGTTCTTTATCTGTGTATGAAAATAAAGCAGGCCGTTGTGCGTATAGAGTCCGCGGAGCAGGTACTGGATGCCGAACGCCTTGCACCCGATATGCTTGATGTGCCGTCTGTTGTCCTTGTGGATGGACTTCGAGATAAGGTGTACCAATTTAGGCGATTCGCAGCCCAATTCCTTCAGGTAGATGTCAAGGGCGTTGTTGGGGCGGTTCACCTCACTTCCGTCATGAATGAAATCCTTCATCTCGATATTCAGCAGCAGCGGCTCTTCCGCATACTTCACATTGAAGGTGTAAAAACTTCCGCTTTCGGTAATCACGGACATGTTGGTCTCCTCACGGAAGTCCTTCACGGTGGCCTTTACACGGATGACATTCTCCGCACCGTCCGCCTTGCCTGCAATGAGGTTCGGAGAACCGAGGTCCACATAACGCACCGATGACGGGAAAATGATGTGCGTGGTCTTTCCATAGGTCACTTCCAGCCCGTATGGAGGTATCATCCTGTCAAAGGTGAGTTTACGGGTCAGACCGTGATAGAGGTCTCCGTCCTCCTCTTTTTGAGGATACACATCCTTGGCCAGTGTGATGGCATTGTTTACCGCCGCTACGCTGTCGGCTTCATTTTGGGCGAAAGCACCCACAGTGCCCCATGCAAGGGCAAGCATTACAAAAAACTTTTTCATGTCGATTGAATTTTAATGGATTGTTATTGATCGTTGTCTTGATAAAGCATCAGGGTATAGCCTGACTTGAGATGCACCTTCTCCTCACGCATCTTCCGGGATATATACTGCGATACACCTTGTATGGCACCCTTTCCGAGTTCGGAAAGCAGCTGGTCGCCTGCCGACTGGTTAGTGATGGAGATGCTCGTGCCGAGATTCTGCCCCAGATTGGCGGCAACCTCCCTGACAGCGTTAGCCTCCATTGACCCCGGAATGAATATGCCGCCCTGCCCGTCATTGTCATACACGGCAAGTTCCACGGGGATGATGATACCGCCATATTCCACCTGAAGGATATTGACGTGAAGCCTTTCACCCTGTATGCGCCCTTCTCCGGTAAGCAGGGAGTTTTTGGGCAGGATATGCTTCCCTACACGCATCGGCTCCAGCAGTCTCATCCTCACTCCCTGACCGCTGATGACGGTCTGGTCCCCGTGGATGCAGGCCCGGATGGTATTCCTCACGTTTCTCTCTTCTTTATTACCGATTGGCGTGTGGAATCTTTCCGGTTGTGCCATTCCCGTAAGCTGTATAGAATCACTGACCGGTTGCGGCAACGATGATACCACCGGTGTGGAAACCAGTCCCACGGGAACGGCTTTCGCCTTTCCGTTCCGCCCGGGACTTTCATTATCGGAACGGCTGTCCGTATTCACACCGCCATTGCCCGGCATATACCTGGCCGCAAGCTCATAGGATTTTTCCAAGAGAGCCACCTGCTCCTCGTAACCCGGCTGCGCGTTCTGTGTGGCGACCGCCTGCTTGAGTTGTTCCACCTCGGCTTTCAAAGCCTCCTTCTCCGGATCTTCCTGAGGCGACTCGTAAAAGTTGCCGAGCGTCCTGTTGATGTCATTGTAGGCGGAGACGGATGAAGAACAGGCTTCATTCCTTCTGTCACCTTCACGTGAACTGCCATCCTTGGCATCCGCATCCGGTGACAATTCCACGACAGTCCCGGAGTTCCCATCTGCCATCTCGGAGAAATCCTCCAGCGTACGCAGTTTTTCCGTCTGTTTGCGTTTCATGTCAGCCTGCTCATAGGCGGCAATCTTGTCCCCTTCTATGCCCGCTCCCCTCGGATCGGGAAGCTCGGTGTTGAATCCCGCATTTTTTTCCTCTTTCCTTTTTTCCTCTTCGGACGGTGCGAAAATGAGCCACATCGCCCCGAGGAACAGGAGGAACATCCCGGCAAAAACCAGGTATTTCCTGATTTCCAGCCTCTGTTTCAATTTATTGACATCATTACCCATTTTCTTTCTGATTGAATCGGTTAAAAAACTCTTCCATTTCCTGCACCCTTTTATCCGGGAGTGTATCGGCAGGAACGATATCCGGAATTTCCATCGGGGGTATCTCTATGATTTCCGGCCGTACATCCTCCCGTCCGATGTCATGGATGGCACGGAAAATCATATAGAAATTTCCGATGGCAAACAGGGCAGCCAGCACGACAATTGCCGGCACTCTCTTTTCCGGGCTAAGCCCGGAACACAGCTTCCGCAGCTTTTCTTCCACGGATTCCTTGATTTTTACAAACATCTTTTTCATACATTCTGAATTTTAACGGTCATACACTCTTATATCCCTGTTCTCCACCACACGGAAGGCTTCGAGGATGAAGCCGTGCGGATTATTGTCGCTACGGGTGGAGTTCAGCAGCCTGCCCCGCGTGACGAGGCTGCGCTCGGTCACGCTCTTCTCCCTGATAATGGAAAGCTTCGCGTAGGTCACGACCTCATACGGATAGGTATGGAAATCGCACTTGACGCTGTCAATCCCTACACGCTGGTTCACGTTACCGGAAATTATCCGGTTGTAATATCCCTGCTCTGCCAGATCCACATAATGGGCATAGGCGGAACGGTCACTGAGGAACATGGCCCTCCGGATATTGCCTTCAATCGCATTCTTGTCAGGCGAGAGCGTAAAGAACAGTTCGTGGAACCGTCTGACATGCTCCCTTGCCTCTACCGGGCGGTTCTGCTCCAGGTCTTGTGAAAGGGCCAGCATCAGTGACTTGCCTTCATCCAGCACATAGATCTTCTCCCGTTGCGCTTCCGCGAAGCTGTAAGCCTTCCATACGGAAAATCCCACAAGCAGGGTGCATACACACAGATAGACGATTCCGAACAGACGCAGGTGTCGGAAGCTGGTCTCGATATTTTTCAATGATTTGAATTCCATTCTGTAAATGTTTTATACTGTTATTACTTGATAAGCCTGCCGGCAATGTTTCCCCCCGCCGCTCCGGCAGTCCCGGCCACCACGGAGCCTGTCTTGGATGCCGCCTGGTTCACGTTCTTTCCATAATTGCCCGCACCGCCTCCGGCCTGCACAATCCAGTTCGATACGGTCGGGATGGTGAAATACCCGATGATGCCGATAATGAGGAAAGTGATGTAAACCCCGTTTGAGCTGTCGGGGATGAAATCCGGGTCGGAAAGCTGTTCGATGTCCCTCTGCAGCATCAATACCTGGATTCTCGCCAGCACGCTGCTGAACAGGTCGCTTACAGGAAGCCACAGGTAGATACTGATGTAGCGGACGAACCACTGGCTGAGAGAAGCCTGGAAACCGTCCCAGCAGGAGATGGCAAAGGAAACGGGACCGAGTATCGAAAGCACGATCAGGAAGAATGTCCTCAGCGTGTCGATGACCAGCGCCGCCGCATTGAACAGGAGTTCCAGCAGTTCGCGGAAGAAATTCTGCACGGCCCTTTTCATGTTGTACATGGCACGGTCCACATACATTCCGCAAGCTTCTATAGCGTCAAACGCGCCCAGCTCGTCCAGCCTGTTGTCAAAAGTCTCCTTGTCGACCAGATAGGCTGTCTCGGGATTCCGTTTCATCGCCTCAGTCTCCAGCTTGTCCTTCTGCGCCCTGTACTCGTTCATGTCAAAGGTCTGCGACTCCAATATGGTATGGGTCCCTTTCACGACGGGCGAGAGGATGCTGTTCAGCGTACCCAGAACGAGTGTCGGAAAGAACATGATACAAAGCCCCAAGGCGAACGGACGCAAAAGTGGAAAGACATCCACAGGCTCGGCACGGGCCAGAGCCTGCCATACACGATACGCCACATAGAAAAGCGCTCCCAAACCGGCAAGGCCTCTTGCCACACCGGTCATCTTTGAGCAGAGCGGCATCATTTCCACATACAGATTCTGTAAAATCTGATGCAGGTTGTCAAAATCTATAGCCAACAATAACATAATGAAAGCGGATTAGGAATAATTACCAATAACGTTCGTTCGGTGAGCCGTAGAGTGCCATCACGCGGTCCAGGTCGTTCCGTTTCTTGGCGCGCAGGTAGGACACCCCGATGTTCTTGTTGGTGTAATACTGCACCAGGCTACGGTTTTGCAGCATGTCGTTGTAGCAGCGGTCGATAATGTCCATACGTTCCTTGTCGTTCATCGAAAGGCCGTTCTCGTTGACCACCGTCTTCAGGTCGTTCAGCAGGTGGGCACTTTCTTCCAGCAGTTTGGTGTACCCAAGGGCAATGGCACTCAGTTCTTCCGGTGTAAAATACGGATCGCTGAGCATACGCTCGAAGTTGGTGACATAGATGTCCGTGATATCTCCCACCATCAGGACGGTCTGCTGGACTTTGCGGGCATCCCGGACAAGGTTCTTGACCTTGCGCAATCCGTCGTAATACTCCTTGCCCTGCTTGTAGATTTTTACAGTCTCCTGAAAATTATTCGCCATATTAGTGGCTGTGGAGGACGTGTGAACAATGTTCTTGGCGGCATTGATGATGCCCTGTGCTAGATTGCCCGGGTCGCTCACGACCCATTGCGCTTTTGCTGTGAGGCTGGCAAGGAAGCAGCCCATGCACAGCATGAGAATTTTCTTTTTCATGATGTTTCTGTTTTAATGGTGAATAAAAATCTGTTGAAAGTCAAAGTCCCATTTTTCGCCCTTTGGACGGCGGATTACGGAGGATAGGCTTGTGCACCGGTCTCGGACGGTCTACCTCTGCCACTTTTTCTTTCCCGTGTCTGAGGGATGCGAAGAATTCGTCAGCATAAGGTCTGCGGCTGGTAACCCGGACTAATCTGTTATCCAGTTCTTTGTAGGCTTTCTGTGCCTGACGGGATTGTTCTTCCGGGGCTGCGGTCTTGTCAATACCGTATTTGACCAGAAAATCCGGTTGCACATTGATAAGGTCGTTTGAAGCATCCGGTGACACGGCGATACGCCCCAATTTGTCAAGCTCCCGGTCAAGTCCCTCAAGATAGAAGTCCGGCAGACGGACTCCGGGGATATTCTCGACCGCCTTTTCAGCCGCCGCGCACATCTCGGCTTCTATACGGGGAATGTTCATCCTGACATCAGGCTCAATGCAGCAGTCATCCCTGTCCATCAGATAGCTTTCGAGCCATTCATAGGTACTGCATTTGTCCTCAATGCCATAGCGCAGCTTGACGTAGGTCGATGGCACCATGCTGTATGAGGCGAGTTCGCATAGTTCAGATACATCCCGGCTCTTTCTCTGGAAGTCCAATATTCTTATTGCGGATATTACTTCACTATGTGGCGGGCGTTCAATTCTATTCATCGGATATTTCGTACATCCCCAATCACGCATAATGGTGTACATTGCGAACAAACCATGCACTGATGTGGCTTCCCATGGTGGGATATCCGTCAGTTGAGAGCCGTGTTTCGCCATAAATGGAGTATCCGTCAATACATCCATCATATCTACGGATTCCTTGTTCATCGTTGATATGGGAGAATCGAAGGGTTCGGATTTCGCTATCAGCAGGGCGATCTGTTCAATAGCTTTTTCCGAATGACTGTACTCCCGGATAAGCTTTGCAAGTTCCCCGTGATTGTACACACCGGCAAGACGTTTGGCTTTTTGAGCAATCTCCTGCAATTCCCGGTGGTCCGGTTCCCGGAAGCGACCGACAATCCGATGTCTTATCCATTCGGTAAATTTCATGTCTTTCTTGATTTTTGAATGTTACTTACTGTTACGTTTGCTCTCTGCGAGCTGCCTTATTGCAAGCTCTATGTTGCCGCCGAGTTTGTCCGTAAGGCGCATGAGTTCCAGTTTTTCCGTTTCTTCAGTGGTGTAGCAGTAGGCTAAGCACCCAGCGCCTTGTCATATTTCTATGGTAGGTTTCCGAGTACTCGCCTCCGAACCGGACTTACAAGTCTCCCTGTATCCGGC
>OKYG01000853.1_pt1 | contig 7632 bp, 5 predicted proteins | sample 1608231 | NCBI WGS metagenome assembly OKYG01 (sample SAMN02674792, study PRJEB24791) | human gut metagenome, SKBSTL006 | isolation source: stool | host: Homo sapiens | place: USA
TCAGACGTGTGCTCTTCCGATCTGCTCCTGCATTTGCTGTTTCTGCGCAAACAATTGTTTTATTGTCTCTACCATTTCTCTAATTATTGTTTTCATACTTGCTGTTTTTTTAAAATTATTGTGAGGTTTGAGACACAAAAATAGACTACCGAATACCGGATTTGCAAATAAGCTGACTCATTCTTTTTTGAAAAATGATCTAACAGAAATAAGCCTTTGAAGTGTTGTTTTTGATTAGAATTATTAGTAATTTTGACGCATCATATTAGGCGTAGCACCAGTCGTGCGATAGCTGTCGCACATAATGAGCGACAGTTATTACACAATATGTGAGTTAGCTGTTGCACATAATGTGAGCCAATCAATAGAAAGGCACGAAATAAATAAAATGACTGCGTAAGTCTGCTAATTGATACGCACAAAACAACTAAAGCAATGAATGCACTTTATGATTTCTTCCTGACTCCCCAACCTAAAGATTCCAATAAAACGAGATATCATGCCCGACTGGTTGTACGGGACACCATCACACTGGAAGATATAGCCGAAACGATTGAGTCCAGAAGTAGTTTAAGACAAAGCGACGTAATAGGGTCTTTTATAGAGTTTGCCAATGTTTTCAAACAAGAATTATCCAACGGGAATAGTATTCACATTCCGGGAGTCGGTTCATTCCGTATCAAAGCGGAATCACCCGAAGTACGTTCTCCCAAAGAAATCCGTGCCGAAAATATTCATTGCAGTGGAATCGTTTTTACTCCGGAAAAAGATTTGCTTCGCGAATTAAAGGCTACAACTTTTGAAAAGGTCAGTGAGACCCGCAGGTCACAGGAATTGAGCGATATAGAAATAGATGGGAGATTAGCTGAATTTTTCAAAGATAACTCTTGTATTACCACACAGCAGCTTTGTTCATTATGTGGACTTCGAAAAGCCACTGCACTCCGCAGATTACAAAAGCGGGTGGATGAAGGAAAGCTGACTCATCCGGGCTATATCCGTTCTCCTTTTTATTTTCCTGTGCCGGGATGGTTCGGAGTATCCAGAAATAGATAATGCAAAATAAACCACTGATTCACAGATTATAATATCCATATATGATTATGACACCATACAATTTGCATGATGTCATAATCTGAATAATCTCACGTCACAATGACATGATAAAAAAACACTAACCTAATTTATTTGTTTTTCTTCCAAAGCTTACTCATATCTTCCAGCGTCTTCCCTTTAGTCTCGGGTACCCAACGCCAAACAAAGATAGCGGCAGCGACACAGATGATTCCGTATAAGCTATATGCAAACATCGGACTGAAGTCATACAATGCCGGGAAAGTAGAAGATACGATGTAGTTGAATATCCATTGGAAAGCCACTGCAATAGCAACTGCTTTACCACGAATCGTATTCGGGAAGATTTCTGAAATCAAGACCCAGCAAATCGGTCCCCATGACATCATGAAGAAAGCAGCGTATACGATGATGGAAAGTACCGGAAGGACACCTTTGATTGCCATGCTATCACACATTGCCACTGCAAATGCTCCTACAGCCATACCAATAGATCCGATAATCAGCAATGGTTTACGACCAAAGCGGTCTACCGTAAAGATAGCAACCAACGTAAAGATAATGTTTACAATACCCATAATCACTGTCTGCATCATACCACCACCTTCGGCACCTGCATTTTCGAAAATACGCGGAGCATAGTAAAGTACTGCATTAATACCGATCGCCTGCTGGAATACGGACAGTAGAATACCGATCACAATCACTGTTACTCCATAAGTAAAGAGTTTCTCTGTTTTTTCCTGAGCAGTAGCCTTAATATCATTAAGAATTTCCTGAGCTTTCTTCTTACCGTTGATTTTCTCCAGAATAGTGTAAGCCTTTTCTTCCTGCTGTACAAGAACCAGATAACGGGGAGTCTTAGGAACAAAGAACAAAAGCATACCGAAGAAAGCGGCCGGGAAAGCTTCCGAACCAAACATATAACGCCATCCTTCCTGAACTGTCCACATATCCGACTCAGCACTTACTGACAGTACACCGGCAGCATCTTTCAGAATAATCGGATTCTGATGGTCACCCATAATCAGATAGTTCACAAAGTACACAACCAACATACCAAAGATAATGGCAAACTGATTGCACGAAACAAGGGTTCCACGAATATTGGAAGGAGCAATTTCAGCAATATACATCGGACATACCGCCGAAGCCAGTCCTACTCCGATACCTCCCAGAACACGATACAGATTGAATGCTATCAACAAATCCATATTCGGTTTTCCGTATTCGAAGAAAAGAACTTCCGGATAATAAGAGCCGAGTGCCGAGAGGAAAAATAACACAGCAGCAAGCCGCAATGAGTTACGACGTCCCAAACGGGAAGCAAAGACACCGGATAAAGCACCACCCAGCACGCAGCCTATCAATGCGCTGGAAGAAGTAATGCCATGCATTACCTTATTATACTGAAAATCGGAAGCGGACAGGAAGAAGGCTTCGAGCCCTTTTTCCGCGCCGGATATAACCGCCGTATCATAACCGAAGAGCAAACCGCCCAAAATAGCAACAGAAGTAATCGAATACAAGTAGAGTTTACTTCCTTCGTTCGTTGTATTATTCATAGTTTTAAAAAGTGGATAAAGTAGTGTAGTAGTTGGATTAGAAAAAGCCAGGCGATAAAGCAGCAGCCCTACCGCTGCTTTACCGCCTGTTTTAAATATTGATTAGCAATACATATTCAGAATTGCTTCATAAAGTTCTTGCTTGCCGCTAGTCTGTTTCGGTTCGCCTTTTGTTTTTGCATAAGCAACCACATCCTCCAGAGTCAGCTTGCCGTCTTCAAATTCTTTACCTTTGCCGCCATCGAATGAAGCATAACGGTCAGCCAGCATCTTCTTATAGGGAGACTCGTCGAGCAGAGCTGCTGCGCTTTCGAGTGCACGGGCCATAGCGTCCATACCTGCGATGTGAGCAATAAAGATATCTTCCAAATCAGTAGAATTACGACGGGTTTTAGCATCAAAGTTCGTACCACCGGTACCGAGACCACCATTACGGATAATCTGCATCATAGCCTGAGTCAGTTCATAATTGTCGATCGGGAATTGGTCTGTATCCCAGCCATTCTGATAGTCACCACGATTGGCGTCAATTGAGCCCAACATACCATTGTCTACAGCTACAGCCAATTCATGCTCGAAAGTGTGACCTGCCAAAGTTGCGTGATTCACCTCGATATTTACTTTGAAATCCTTATCCAGACCATGAGCTTTCAGGAAGCCGATTACAGTTTCCGTATCTACGTCATACTGATGTTTAGTCGGTTCCATCGGTTTCGGTTCGATCAGGAAAGTACCTTTGAAACCACGGGCACGGGCATAGTCACGAGCAATCGTCAACATCTGTGCAAGGTGTTCTTTTTCACGTTTCTGATCTGTGTTCAGAAGAGACATATAGCCTTCACGACCACCCCAGAATACATAATTCTCTCCGCCAAGCTCAATCGTTGCATCAATCGCATTCTTAATCTGAACAGCAGCACGAGCTACTACATCGAAGTCAGGATTGGTAGCTGCACCGTTCATATAACGGGCGTGACCGAATACATTAGCAGTACCCCACAGTAGTTTGATACCGGTTTCTGCCTGTTTCTGTTTTGCATAAGCTACGATTTCTTTCAGATTAGCTTCGTATTCTTCTACACTGGCACCTCCCGAAACCAAGTCTACGTCATGGAAGCAATAGTATTCGATACCCATCTTCTGCATGAATTCAAATCCTGCATCCATCTTATCTTTTGCTGCCTGTATAGCATCTGCATTACCATTCCATGGGAATTGCTTTGTTCCGCCACCGAACTGGTCACCACCTTCAGCGCACAATGTGTGCCACCATGCCATAGCGAATCTTAGCCAATCCTTCATCTTTTTACCATTAATCACCTTCTCTGCATCGTAATAACGGAATGCCATCGGGTTCTTACTATCTTTACCCTCAAATTTAATCTTTTCAATTCCCGGAAAAAATTCTTTTGTTGCCATAATTCTTGTTATTTAAAAAGTTATTATATCGTTATTTATATTATATTTCCATCTAGCGTATGCGTCGGCGTATTCCTGACGTTTAGCTATATTCGGTTCGATAACATCCAGCTTATCAAGAGTTGCAAATGCCTCATTGTTATCTTTATAAATGCCTGCACCGATACCCGCACCCTTCGCTGCTCCTACAGAACCGTCCGTATCATAAAGTTCGATAGTGGCTCCGGTCACTCCTGCCAATGTATCACGGAAGATGGAGCTAAGGAACATATTTGCATGTCCGGCATGAATCTTTTTGACCGGAATTCCCATTTGTTCCATGATGTCGATACCGTATTTAAAAGAAAATACAATTCCTTCCTGTGCAGCACGAATAATATGATGTTTGCCATGTGCATTGAAGTCTACCCCCCGAATGCTGCAACCTATCTCCTTATTATTCAGCATACGTTCCGCACCATTACCAAAAGGCAGGATGCTGATACCTGCGCTCCCGATCGGCGCCTTGGAAGCCAACACATTCATTTCATTGTACGAGATACCTTCGGGAGCTATATTTCTTTTTACCCATGAATTGAGAATCCCTGTTCCGTTGATGCAAAGTAACACTCCCAGACGCGTCTGTTCCATCGTATGATTCACGTGCGCAAAGGTGTTGACACGGGATTGAGGGTCATAATTCACTTCACCATTCACCCCATAGACAACTCCCGATGTTCCTGCCGTAGAAGCGATTTCACCCGGATTGAACACATTCAAAGAAAGCGCATTGTTCGGCTGGTCACCGGCACGGTAAGTAATCGGTGTTCCTTCTTTCAATCCCAGTTCATTCGCAGCAACTGCATTCACACGCCCTTGTTCTGCAAAAGTCGGTTTGATATCCGCAATAAGTGAAGAGTCGAAGCCATAGTAATCCATCAGGAAATCGGCTACACGATTATTTTTGAAGTCCCAGAACATTCCTTCCGAAAGACCGGAAACAGTCGTGCAGATATCTCCGCTTAACTTCATGGCAATATAATCCCCCGGAAGCATGATCTTATATATCTGCTCATAGACAGCCGGTTCATTTTGTTTGATCCAAGCCAGTTTAGACGCTGTAAAGTTACCGGGCGAATTCAGCAAATGAGAAAGGCATCTCTCCTCTCCGATTGTTTCAAATGCTTGCTGCCCAAAAGGCACCGCACGAGAATCACACCAGATAATGGCAGGACGCAATACTTGCTGATTCTTATCTACACATACCAGTCCGTGCATTTGATAGGAAATACCGATAGCTTTAATCTCAGCAGCACTCACTCCTGACTCCGCCATAATAGCTTGAGTGGACAACTTCAGGTTTTCCCACCAACTCTCAGGATCTTGTTCTGCCCATCCGGGATTAACTGCGATAATCTTCGCTTCTGTTTTCGGGAAAAACGCTGACGATACACATTTACCTGTTTCAGCATTGACCAGACTCGCTTTAACGGACGAGCTACCTATATCATAACCTAATAGAAACATGATGATTTTTAAAATTTTGAATTATATATTTAAGCAAACAGCCTGTTCACTTATTACCTATTACTTATTACTTATTTCTAAATTACTCATTTTATCTGTAATCCGAAAGGGGAAATCTGGATACTCGTAGAGGCTGAAACGAGGTTCGGTTTCCCCTTTCGTATAGCTCCAGATAGAAGCGTAGTCTTCCGGGTCTTCACCCATCTTGCTGAGTTGGCGTAGATAAGCTGCCAGTGATTTATTCTCTACGATATAGATTTGTCCCATCTGATCGATAATAGGGCTATGGTGACGGGTACCGTCATGTTCGAAGCGAAGAATTCGTTTGCCTTCCTCAGTCAATCCTACCAATTGGAAAGTCATACTCTTGCCGATAGCAGGCAGATTCAGTACACTGCGGTCGGTAGCAAGGAAAGGCAGATGATGCTTTCTCATGAACCGTCTTATTTGTTTGGCGGTGTCAGCATCTTCTTTCGGGTTTTCTTCATTTATACCTGTACTGATTTTGGTTTCCAGTATCTTATACAATTCTTCCGCCTGTTCCGGAGTCATCTGTCCGTAAATCTTTTCCTCCTGCTGCTCCTGCATTGAGCGGCTGTTGGGTGCAAACACCGCATAATTCTCATTAAATCCCTTTACCGAGAACGTATAATAACATACCACTCCCAGTGAATTGAGTACCTGGCGAAGCCGCGTAGTATGTCCTCTGCGTGAAGCAGCCACCGTATATACCAACTGGTTCGTAATAATCCATCCGGCAGAAAGAATCTTTCGAATCGCCTCTTTAGCTTCGGGTGTTACCTCCAGCGGTGTCTGAAAATGAGTTTGAATGATAAACTGCTTGACGCCAACAGCCGAAGCCTTTTCCTTAAACTCCCGCAAAATGTCAACCAATTCGTCATTAATACGCATCGGCAAATAAGCCAATAAACGAGAACCCAGTCTCACCCGTTGCAATTCCGCATATTTCTCACCTTCCGGACGTTCAAGATTCGCTCTTTGCTTGCGTACCGCCATGCGATACACCGCCTCTAATATATTCTTCAACGTCTTATTCTGACTCATCAGCGCATCGCCTCCCGTAATCAGAATATCGCGTAACTGCGTATCCTGTTCAAAATAAGTCATCAACCGTCGCAACTTACTGTCCCACGATTCCTTCGGCCGTAACGTCTCAAACTCAAAATTCAGCCGTTCACTCTGAAAATCATACATACGCTGGCAAGATGCACAAAGCCCTCCACAAGCCCGTCCCATCGTATCAGGAATAAGGATAGCCACCTCCGGATACCGTCGGTGAATATTATGTCCGTCCGGCAAGAGCCATCCGGCAGCATTCGGCTTTCCTGCCTCCACAATATCTTCCTTCTCCCATGCGCGGATATTGCCATACGTCTCCACTAATCGCGGCGAATAAAGTATATAACTCCGAATCGCTTCATCATTATACCCATACCCCGTCACATTCAGCAACGACAAATAATAAGGCGTGGCAAAGAACGGCATTCCCTTTTTACGTGCCCGATTCAGCAAATACATCGTCTCCGACGAAAGCGAATTTCCTAAAAAGCGGTTCAACTCAGCCGGACTCTTCACCGCCATCGACAAATGGAAGCGGAAATCCCCCCACCATTTGCTCACCAACTGATACTTCTCCTCATAACTCATCCCTTCCTCAAAATGGAACCGCACCGAAGGCTTCGACTTCCGGTTCTCAATCTTCTGAATCAGCAGATGCAGCATCCGTTCCTTATTCTCATCACGCATCTCCCGCACTTCCTCATCCAATCCGGTATCCCACCGGTCATTCCGGCTCTTGATGCGCTGCGGAGACGGTAAAGGAACACTTTCCCCCTGCAAACGTTTGAACAACTGGAACAACTCTACAAACAAATCCGTCGGCATCTCTATATTCTCCAACTTCTCCGTCAGAAACTGATAAAGCAACCGTATCGTCTGTACCGAAATATCCTGTCCCGTAGACAGTTCATGAACATCCTGTCCATCATACTGGAGTAAGAGTCGAATTTGCTCCCTCGCCTCCTCCGCAACCTCATTAACCACCCCG
>OKYG01000860.1_pt1 | contig 7588 bp, 7 predicted proteins | sample 1608231 | NCBI WGS metagenome assembly OKYG01 (sample SAMN02674792, study PRJEB24791) | human gut metagenome, SKBSTL006 | isolation source: stool | host: Homo sapiens | place: USA
ATCGCATTCTGAAAATAAAGTTCCATCTTCCCCACTATCTTATAGTCGGTATCGGCAAACATAGATTGCAGACGCTGCATGAAACTATCCACATTACCTTGACGTATATCCATAACAAAGCTGGTAATAATAAAACTGGATTCCTGTTCTGTCACAGGCGTATAAAAAGGTAACAGATACTTAATAAAACCATTCTCAACTTCCTTATTTGGAAAACCTAATCGATAAATACCAAACTCTTTATCATATCCTTTTATTGTCAAATATCCGCTTTGATAAATAACAGGAATGGGATTGCACGACATAGAATCTATACTATTCAGTAAATCGCCCGAAACCTGCTCCTCGGTAATCCTATCCAACCTATAGTTGGAATGTTTCAGCAGATAAACCAAGAAAGACGGAGTACCGGTCTCAAACCAGTAGTTGCCGAACTTCTTGTACTTGAAGGTGTTGAGCAGGCTGAAAGGGTTGTAAATTCCTTCTGTGTTTTCTACAAAGTGGTAGCCGTCGTAACATGCTTTCAGTTCTTGGCATGCCTTCTGGTATGTCATGTCTTGCGTTGCGGCCAATTCGTGAATTTCTTCTTCGAAATTGTCATGAATCTCTTTTTCGGTGATTCCGCATAGACTGACGTAGGGATCGCGCATCGTGATGTCGTCCAGGTTGTTCAAGTCGCTGAACACGCTGACCTTTCCAAATTTGGTAACTCCCGTAAGCAGGGCGAACTTGATGCAGCCGTCCATGGTTTTTAATACCCCGTAGAAGGGTTTCAGCGTGTTGCGGAATTCGCGTTGCAGGTCGTGGTTACCGATGGCTTGTAGCAAGGGCTTGTCGTACTCGTCGATGAGGATGGCCACTCGCTCGCCCGTCTGCTTATAAGCGCGTTCAAGGATGCCTTTGAAGCGTAGCGCCAAGGTGGCTTCCGCTATCCCCGTGCCGTAGATTGCTTCCCATTGCGAGATGGCATTGTCCAGAATCTTGTCCAGGCTATCCGGCGTATCATATTTTCCGATGTTAAGGTCTAGGTGCAGCACGGGGCGTTTCACCCAGTTTTTCTCCAGCTTTTCCATTGCTAGTCCTTCGAAAAGCTCCCGCTTGCCTTGGAAGTAGGCTTCCAAGGTAGATATGAGCAGGCTCTTGCCGAAGCGGCGCGGGCGGCTTAGGAAGTAATAGCTGCCGCTGCTCACTAACTGGTAGATAAGTGCCGTCTTGTCTATGTAGACATAGCCGTCCTTGCGTATTTTCTCGAAGTTCTGTACTCCAATCGGATATATTCGTTGCTGCGATTCCATATTATCGTTTTTTGCACGGTTCTATCTGCAAAGAAACAAATTCTCTTCCGTTTTTCCTAATTTTCACACTGTTGTTTCAAAGCCCGGTTGACACCTATGGCACCCTTAATCATAAATATCCGTTACGCGCGCGAGACAAATTATCAATTTCACAAACCTACATGGGTTGTGCGTGTGATAAAAGTTGATCTATTAATAGTGTGGGAAAAAGGGTGCCACAGGTGTCAAGGCCTCGAGTGAGGTTAAGGTTTCAAGACTCCCGTATGGATTCTATAATTCCTCAAATCCCTCTCCAGGCAATCTGCTACCTCTTTCTCAAAGCTCTCCCTTTCTTGGTCTGTTTTCGGGAACGACCTCCAGAAATGCGTTATGGCATGTATCTGGTTGATGTTGTTGCTCAGCCCTTTTTTAAAAGGTTGTAGGTTCTGGTACTCATCATCGTTGCTTGGGCGATGGTCTCGTTGGTCAGATGTCTGCCGTTAACGAGCTGTTCTTTCTGGCATTTGCTCAGAAAAGCTCCGAATGCCGGTGTCACCGGCTCTTTCTTTGTCATGTTGACTCTTTTAATTGTTAAACAATAATAAAAACAAGCGAAATCATTTCCATGTAGTGGAAACGACCGGACTTGTGTATCTGGGCACTTATGCGTTCCTTCGCGTCGTAATTTTAAACATAAACAAAAATCAGTAAATTATGGAACACCGCAATATCAGCCTTTTCAGAGGCTATTCGGATACAGAATCAGTAGAAACTTCTCTTGAAGAAATAGTCAACATCATTAAATGCGACGCTGCCCTGCGAGACCGCACCGAGAAACATCGCTACTACTTGCAGCAAGACCTGCGTAAGGATGCCGACCGCGAGAAGTCCGGCTGTCCCTGCTTCGCTGTTGCCGTCTGCTTTGAAGGTGGGAAGACCCGCGAACATATCTGTGCCTGGACCGGCTATACCTTGGTCGACCTGGACCATATCGCTCCCGAGCGGATGGCTGCCACACTGACATTGATTTGTGCCGACAAGTATACATTGATGGCCTACACCACCATCAGCGGTCATGGCATCCGTATCATCTGCCGCATCGATGACCTGAACGGAGCGGAAAAGGGAAAAGCCTTCCGGCAATACGCCAAGTATTTCAATCAAGTCAACGACTACTATTCCTGCCTGGTGGGCTTCGAAAGCGACGGGCAGTGCAAGAATGCTACCCGTATCAGTGGACTGGCTTCCGACCCTCATGTATATTACAATCCCAGTGCCGCTTCTTTTGTTTTGCAAGATAGTCCGATTGCTCCCCAACCGCAGGATGGCGCTTCCGAAGCTGTGCCGACAAAGCGCAACAAACGTTTGGAGAAGGTGGTGAAAGCTGCCGAACGCCTGCTGGAAGAGGAGGGAGTGAGTTATTGTGAACATCATCATAACGAATATGTGATGCGCATGGGTTATCTGCTCAACCAGTACGGAGTGGCTCGGAAGACAGCCGCCGCTTGGGCAGCGGAGCACTTTCCCGACTATGACGGGGATGTGGCAGCTGTCATCGGCTCCTGCTACGCGAATACCGGGGAGCATGGTATCCGCTCCCTTGTCCGCAGGGGAGAGGACGATGAAAAGTTTGCCACGGTGGCAGATATCGAGCAGTTCCTTTCCGAACAGGCGAAGTTCCGCAAAAATACGGTGAGCGGCAAGTTCGAAGTCCTGATGGCCGACTGCGGAGAGGAGTATGCGGAGCTGACCGACCGCTACGTCAACACGTTGTGGAGCCGCATGAACAAGGCAGGGATGCTTGCCCGCATTGCGGACATACGTTCCGTGCTCGATTCGGAGTACACGCCGCTTTTCAATCCCTTTGTAGCCTATCTGGAGGGGCTGCCTGCTTGGGACGGTACTACTGACCCTATTGCCCGTCTGGCTGCCGGCGTACATGTGAAGGACGACCAGAAGCTTTTCGGCATCTATTTCAAGAAGTGGCTGGTGGCCACCATTGCTTCGCTGCTCGATACCAAGGTGGTGAATCATGAGATTCTGGTCTTCATCGGTAAGCAGGGCATCTACAAGACTACCTGGATGCAGCGTCTGCTTCCTGTCGAACTTCAGCGTTATTTTTATGTGAAAAGCAACAGCCGGCGCGTCAGCAAGGACGACCTTTTTACGCTGACCGAGTTTGCACTGGTATGCCTTGAAGAGCTGGAGGAGATGACCTCTGCCCAGGTCAGCCAGTTGAAGGCCATCACCGGCATGACAGACGTGAACGAGCGTGCCGCCTACGGGCACTTCAAGGAGAGCCGTCCGCATATAGCCAGCTTCTGCGGCACGAGCAACAACGTCACCTTCCTCAACGACCTCAGTGGCAACCGCCGTTGGCTTCCCTTCGAGGTGGATTCCATAGACAGTCCTTTCGATTATCCCATAGACTATGCCGGAGTGTATGCGCAAGGCTATGCCCTCTGGAAGAGCGGCTTCCACTACTGGTTTGAGCAGGAGGAGATTGATGCCGTGAATCTTCATAACCGTTATTTTGAGGTGCCCTGCCTGGAGCGTGAGCTCGTTCAGGTGTACTATCGCCGCCCCATGCCGGGCGAGGAGTGCATGTTCTTGACCAATGCCCAGATACTGGGACATATCAACATAGGTATCCGGCAACCCTTGAGTCCCACGCGCCTCGGTCTGGTGATGAAGCAGGAGGGCTATGAGGCTGTCCGTTCCGGTGGCCGCCGTGGTTATCGGGTGGTCGAGCTGAAAGGGGATGAAATCTACCGCAACCAATGCGCCATGGCGCGCTATGTGGGGGATTGATTCTTTCACGGTTTTCCTAAATACCTGAATATAAGTTCCACCTGCAGGGAGGTGAATATTTTCTGGGAGCCTTTGTAGCCGGTATGCCGCAGGGCTTCGTCCAGTTCCAAATTCAGCTTCATCCATTTGGACAAGCGGTTGAGTGCGGATGCCGGTGAAATGGTGGGGGCGTATGCCTCTGCCAGTTCACGTTTGTAATAGGGACGGACGGGCCACTCTTTGCCGGGGATATTTTCGTAGTCTTCAACGTACTTCATAAACAATACTTTAACAGGTTAATACACTGTAAATGTACGGAATTTTTTCTGTATACCCATTGCCGGAACCCGGTATAATCTTACCTAATCTCACATTTTCCCACATCCCTTCATATCACTTCACCGCATCTCTTATTCTGCCCGGAGGTACGTCGTATCTTTGTTCTGTCAGACGATGAGGGGTGAAGATTAGTAATCGTGACGCGCGAAGATTAGTAATCGTAAGCCCCTGGGATTAGTATCGTCTCCCTATCTTTTAATTTTTAACTTATAATTTTTAATTTATGATTAACTACAGTATCGTGATGCGTGGCAATCCTACCGATAAGACGGTTGCCAAAAAAGCGTACGCAAGTGCGCAATATTCGGAAGTGATGGACATCAACCGCTTTGCCGAGCATATAGCCAGTCATGGCTGCGTGTACAAGCGTTCGGATATCGTTGCTATCCTCACCATGTCCGTGGATTGCATGCGGGAGCAGTTGCTGGCCGGACAAAAAATCCAGTTGGGCGACCTGGGGAGTTTCTACATCAGCATCAACAGTATCGGCGCGGCTTCTGCCAAGGAGTTCAATCCTGCCATCCATATCCGTAGGCTGAATGTGAACTGGACCTGCGGCCAGCGTTTTGGAGAGCTGCTGGAGGAGGCGGAATTCAATCTGGTGGCAACCCGAAGTGCAGCCCGTGCCGTGGTGAAAGCCCTGAAGGCCGGAAAGACTACCGTGGACCTGACCGGAGCCACTGGCGGGGGTGAAGATGCCGGTGGAGGCAGCAACCCGGGAGGCGGTTCGGACGGAGACCAGGGGGAAAATCCGTTAGGATGAAACGAAAAGACAAAAGAGAGAAAATAAATATGTTCTTCTGTCTAAAAAATGCAGCTAACCATAGTATTTAATTCCTTAATTGCAAATTGTTATGAGTGAGAAAACAAAATCAAAATCTGTATGGGGCATTGTCCTCAAAGTGATTATTACCGTGGCCACTACCTTGGCCGGAGTGTTTGGCCTGACTTCCTGTATCAACCGTTAGCCGGATGAAAGCAGGCAGTTTCTATCAGAACTATCGGGAGGTAACCCTCCTGGTAGTTCATTGCAGCGCTACGCGCTGTGACCGTCACTTCTCGGTGGAGGCGCTTCGCCGCAGTCATCTGGCACGGGGCTTTGCCGATATCGGTTATCATTTCTACATCACCCGTGACGGCGAGGTGCATATCTGTCGTCCGGTTCATCAGATTGGAGCCCATGCCACCGGCTGGATATTCTTTACCTATATTTGAATATCTTGTTACTTATATTAGTATATTTGCATCTGATTAGTAAATGATAGTATGAAAGCAATATTATTAGTAAGAGTATCTACCAAGGTGCAGGACTTTGACGAACAAGAAAAGGAGATTTATCGGATGGCTGTCAAGGACGGTTACAAGCCAGAAGATATTATTTCTATTTGCGAGAAAGAATCTGGTATTAAACTGCCAGAAGAAGAGCGTGCCGGACTTAACAGAATGAAAGAACTGATAGAATCGGACAATACAATAAATTGTGTCTATTGTTGGGAAGTATCACGTATCGCCAGAAAGAAGAAGATAAACTTTAGTGTCTTGGATTATCTGGTTGAAAGAAAGGTACAGCTTATAGTAAAGAACCCCTCTATCAGACTGTTAAAAGATGATGGAACTGTAGATGAGGCGGCAGATATGGTATTTACTTTGTTCAGCCAGATGGCAGAAAGTGAAATGAGAACCAAGCTAGCCAGATGGAAACGTACCAAGGATGCTAACCGTAAACAGTCTATCTATACTGGTGGATGGTTGCTATATGGCTATAAGGTGGATAATGGTAGGATAGTGGAAGACGAAAAAGAAGCCAGTGTAGTACGAAAAATATTTAATATGTATCTTACTGGTAATTACAGCTATAATTCATTGGCTAAAGAACTGACAGAACAAGGTATCATTAGAAAAGGTAGTAGAACCTATGCTTGTAAGTTTGTTAGTTTGACGCTTAGAAATATAGCCTATGCGGGTGAACCGTCCAGTTCTAGTGGTTTGAACAAATTAAAAACAGAAGGTAATGTTTATCCTCCGATAGTTACCATAGAAATGATAAACAAGTGTAAGGAGATTGCCAAGGGCAATATATTGCTTCCCAAAAAGAAATATGATAATTATTACTTTGGTAAAGGTTTGCTTAGATGTCCTTATTGTGGCAGTATTATGGTAGCCAAGAAAAATAACAACACCTATCACTGCCAGAATTGCGATAAAGGGATATGGGTGCAAATAAATATTGTGGATAGTATATTGTGGCGTGTCGCTTCGGGACTTTACCTTAGTAAGCTAATCACTGGTAATACTAAAGATAGAATTGCCTACCAGAAGAAACTGAAAGAATACGATAATAAGATTGCCACTTCCGAAAAAAACTTGAAAGATATTGAGAACAGAATAACCAAGGTGGAAGACAGTGCTTATCTGGACGGAACTATGAGCATTGACAGAGCCAAAGGGATTATCAAGCAACTAGGTGGCAAATTGGCTGATGAAAGAAAAATGCTGTCACAGTATTATATGGAAAGGGAACAGATTCAAGGTCTGCTGATTAAAGTGGACGAGCCTAAAGAACTGGACGTTTCTAATATTACGGATGATAAATTGAGATTTGAGATTATACACGAAACTATAGAATACGCATTTATTGACAGAATTAATACTATCAAGTGTAATATTTCTATCTATATACCATATAATAACGAACCGCTTAGATTTGAACTGCATACCAAAGCCAACAAAGTGTTTTCACTGATAGACGGATATTCCAAAGGGGAAGAAATAAAGTGCTATGAAAGGCGGTTTATAACTCCTAGAAACGTGGAGAAAAGTTCAGAGTATAATAAAAAATATTGTCGAGAACATAAGGCAGAAAATGCCAGAAGACAAAGGGAATACAGAGCCAGAAAGAAAGCACTAAAAGAAAGAGGGTTGTAGCCCTACTACTATATACGGTACTATACTACCTAGGTGGGTAGTATGTTCAATAGTAGTATATAATTGCTTATATTGTGTTCTTTTCAGTATCTCATTGCTAGTATTAGTTATGAAAGTACTCCTATTTGTAGTTCATTGAAAGTTTTGTGTTTATGGCTTGGTAATGTTCTAGAAACTAAATATGCTTGTATATGTGAAACTTAAAATTTTATAGCTATGAAAGATTCAATGAAAAAAGATGCAAGGGTATGCCTTATACC
>OKYG01000876.1_pt1 | contig 7431 bp, 6 predicted proteins | sample 1608231 | NCBI WGS metagenome assembly OKYG01 (sample SAMN02674792, study PRJEB24791) | human gut metagenome, SKBSTL006 | isolation source: stool | host: Homo sapiens | place: USA
GAAGAGGGTGTCCAGAAAAGGATACTCTCTTTTTTATTTCCTGAGAATGTGATACTTATAACTTTTTATGAGTGATCGGTTCCAGATGCCCTGTTTTCCTTTGTCATCTTCCTGTTAATGTCCACCTTTGCAATGTTGATCAACGAAATGTGAATAAAATTAGTAGTAATAACATGAATAAAAGGAGATTAGGAATATGACTTGGCACTACCCGTGCATTGCTTCAGGGTGTTGAGTTTCAGAAGATAGGTAGTATCGGCACTTCGGGCGGTCATGATTCCGGTAATGGTGATGGAGACATTGTGGATGATCCGACTGCATAATAACTTTAATCAGATAAATACATGAAGAAGAATAGCTGGAATATCCTTTTAAAGGTGATTATAGCTGTGGCAAGCGCCATTGCAGGAGTGATAGGAGGGCAGGGATTGCTCTGATAACTGACCGATCGTTTCGGTTGAAAAAATAAATGCCGGTATCTGTTCGGAAGAATGGGTACCGGCATTTATTATTATGGTTAGCAAAACCGATAATTAAGAATAATCTTGTATATTTGTGAGTGAAACGATTAATAGAAATGTGTTATGGCTAAACTTTACCCGATTGGGATACAGAACTTTGAGAAAATACGTAGGGAAGGCTATCTTTATATAGATAAGACTGCATTAGTCTGTAGATTGGTAAAAACGGGTTCATATTATTTCCTGAGCCGTCCCCGTCGCTTTGGCAAGAGTCTGCTGATATCTACTCTTGAAGCTTATTTTCAAGGGAAAAAGGACTTGTTTCGTGGTTTGGCTATGGAGGAGTTGGAAAAAGATTGGATAAAATATTCGATTTTACATCTGGATCTGAACACCGAAAAGTATGATACGCCCGAAAGCTTGGATCGAATATTGAACGATACGTTGGCTAAATGGGAAATGGTGTACGGGACTGCTCCTTCTGAAACTTCTATTCCTTTGCGTTTCAAGGGTATTGTACAGCGTGCCTGTGAACAGTCGGGGCAGCGGGTGGTGATTTTGATTGATGAATATGATAAACCGATGTTGCAGGCTATCGGTAATGAGGAGTTGGGAGAGAAGTATCGTGATACACTGAAAGGTTTTTATTCTGTGCTGAAAACGATGGACGGGTATATCCGCTTTGCCCTTTTGACGGGAGTTACCAAGTTTGGTAAGGTAAGTGTGTTTAGTGACCTGAATAATCTGAACGATATCTCTATGGACGAACCTTATGTGGAGTTGTGTGGAATTACAGAAAAGGAAATCCATCATTATCTGGAACCGGAAATTCGTCAGTTGGCGAAATATCAAAAGATGTCGTACGAAGATGCTTGCCGGGAGCTGAAGGAACGGTATGATGGTTATCATTTCACGGAAAATTCTATCGGTTTATATAATCCGTTCAGTATACTGAATACTTTTTATAAGATGAAGTTTGGCAGTTACTGGTTCGAAACAGGTACTCCGTCTTATTTGGTAAAACTTTTACTGCGTGATAAATATGACTTGCAACAGCTGGCACACGATGAGGCGACATCAGATATGCTGAATTGCATAGATTCTACTTCGAAGAATCCTCTGCCGGTGATTTATCAGAGTGGCTATCTGACGATAAAAGGGTATGATGAACGTTTTGATATCTACCGCCTGGGATTTCCCAATCGGGAAGTAGAGGAAGGATTTATCAGGTATTTACTTCCTTTTTATGCAAATATTGATAAAGGACAAACAGGGTTTCATATAACCAGGTTCGTTTCTGAAGTGGAACAGGGAGATTGTGATGCTTTCTTTCGTCGTCTGCAAAGTTTCTTCGCCGATACTCCTTATGAACTGGTACGTGACTTGGAGTTGCATTATCAGAATGTTCTTTTTATTGTTTATAAATTACTTGGTTTTTATGTCCAGGCGGAGTATCATACTTCTAACGGGCGCATCGATATGGTTTTGAAGACAGACCGATACATTTATGTGATGGAGTTCAAATTTGACGGGAGTGCGGAAGAGGCTTTGAAACAGATAGAAGAAAAGGGATATGCCGTTCCGTTTGCCAATGATTCCCGCCAACTGATAAAGGCAGGAGTGAACTTTAGCTCGAAAACAAGGAATATTGATAGTTGGATCGTGGACTGACTGTAAGCTTCACATGGCTACATAAATTGATATAAAAAGAATAAAATCTACATTAAGATGATTAGATTTTGTAAGTTTCTGTTTTTTTGTTATTTTTGTATTCAAGTTAGGTTGTTAATTTACTGAATATAGTAACCTTACACAAACAGACAAACATCGTCTTATGAAGAGAAATGTATCATTGCTGAAGTATGCACTGCTGATAGCACTTTGCTGTGTAGCATGTGTAAATGAGAAAGATTTGTATGAACCGTCGGGGGAGGATCCTGGCGAAACGGAAGAGTTGGACCTATCGTTCAAATTCGCTTTGAGATCCGATAAACAGATTCATATATCTGTTACCCGGGCAGATGGAAAAGCTGCTGAGGGGATAGGGGTTGGAGTGTATCTTCAACAGCCTTATGAAGAAGACGGGATTATTTCCGGTAAGCCTCTCTATATGGGCTATACAGATGGGAATGGGCAGATTGATGCTACTATTTCTGTTCCGGCAAACAGTGATAAGTTGTATGTCGCTTCGTTGACAGCCGGTTATCCCGGAGTGCAGGAGATGGATGTGCAACCTTCGATGACGTGCAACTTGACTGCAACAGTCTTTCAAATCAAGACTGCTACTACCCGTATGGTTGCTACCCGGAGTGAAACAGGATTGGATGTTCCCGTCGACCAGAAACTAAGCAATCTTTATGAATTGTATAGCCCTTATACTGATTCGGAGATTGGAAAAGACGGTATACCACTTTTGAATGCTTCTCCGCTTGTTACGAAAGAGGAATTATCTGCTAAGTTTCTAAATTTAATGAATAGTTGGTATCCGGAACAGAAGAATGTGCAGGATGTGGATTTGAAAAAGAGCTCTGATCTGGTGGTGACTGACGAATTGGGAGCGGAAGTGTGGGCTACGTATGTCGGTGATGGTGGATTTTATGTAAATAATGCGACCGTCTACAATGTGTTGGCTTATTATAGCTACCAGGAAGGGGAGCTTGGCAGACGTGAAGATATACAGGGACATCGTATGACTTTGTTACTTCCGAATACTCATCAGCAAAAGTGTCCTTCGGGTTTAAAAGTACAATTGTTGTATTGGGACGGAAAACAATATAGTAAGGTATTCCCGAAAGGTGCACGTATCGGTTTTGCTGTGGCACGTGACGGATTGAATATAGCTAATGTAAATGCTGCCAATGGAGGAGTGAATTCAAAAAGTTCCTATAAGTTCAAGAATCAGACCTTCCCGAATGGAGATGTTAATGGCTTTTATTACTCTACCCCATCTTTGAATGCAACGAAAAGGACGAATGCGGTGATTCGAAATGTGCCCGATTATAACTGTTGCATTATGGGCTTTGATATTCGCCCTTATGATGATCCAAAAACAGATTATGATTTTAATGATGTGATGATAAAGCTTACCGCATCACCGGTATCTGCCATAAAACCGGAAGAAGACATTCCGGTGATCGATGAATTTACTCCATCGGAGGCTGTTTACGGTACATTGGCCTTTGAAGACCAGTGGCCTAAGATGGGGGACTATGACTTCAACGATTTTGTGATGAATTACAGTTATGAGTTGGAGAAAGGGGATAATAATATGATTACTGCTCTAAAGTTGACTTTCACGCCGATTGCAAAGGGAGCAGCTTCATGGACGCATATCGGTGTAGGCATCGAACTGCCGCTTTCGGCTGACAATATCGACAAAGCAAAGTCGGAAGGTGCTACACTTGAAGAGGGTAATGACCGGGCCACTTTTATTGTCTGGAATGATGTTAATACTGCTTTCGGTACGACTGAAGGATATGTGAATACGGAGGGTGCGGTGGTCGGAGTTTCCGCTATTCCGGTTGAAGTAACCGTACGACTGAAGACTCCTGTCAGCAGCTTGTTAACTCAGAAGTTTAATCCGTTTATTTTTGTCAACAGCCGTCAAAGAGAAATACATCTGGTAGATTATAAGCCGACAAAACATGCCGACACTTCACTCTTCGGGACAGAAAATGACAGATCGGATCCTGGGGCTGAAGTTTATTATCGTATGGATAACCGATATCCATGGGCTCTTGATTTCCCACGGAAGGAAGACTCTTCACCGGCCTGGAATTATCCCAAGGAAAGAGTTATCATTACGAAAGCATATCCTAATTATGAGAAATGGGTGCTTGATCAATCCAATCTTTCCTGGTTTGACGCGAGTGTGTCGGGGAACGTGAATAAGGAATTCTTATATTAAGGAGAAAAACAAAATCCTCCGTAGAAAAAAGGTATCTACGGAGGATTATTTATTTTTTCTTTCTTAAGTCTCTCCCTTCGAACCGACAGATTGCCTTTATCCATTCTTCGGTCAGTGGCTTGGATTCGTGTCTCTCCAGATCGAATGTCACCATGACCGAACGACAGATGCATTTCACTTCCATTGTTTCGGTGTCGATGACCCGTTGCAGCAGATGAAAGCTTTTGGTTCCGATTTCGCAAACTGCGGTTTGTACGGCAATGTGGTCCGATGAAAAAATCTGTGCCAGAAAGTCGGCTTCAATGTGTACGACTACAATGCCGTCTTTTTCCCAGTCGACTCCCGGGCATACAGAAGCGAAATATTCTGTTTTGCCGAGATCGTAAAATGAAAAATAGACGGTGTTGTTGACGTGTCCGAATTTGTCTACGTCGTTGAATCGTAGTTGTATAGGTAAACTGTGATGAAATTCGATTTCTTCCATTTGTTTTCTCTTAACCTTTGTTATTATTGGGCAAAATTAGTATTTTTGCACGTTATTCTCACAAGAAATAGATCAAGAAATGATAGAAGACATTAAAAAAGCTTGTCAAGTGATGAGCGAAGGCGGGGTGATTCTCTATCCCACCGATACGGTTTGGGGAATTGGCTGTGATGCTACCAATGAAGACGCTGTGCGCCGGGTGTATGAGATAAAACGACGTGCTGACAGCAAGGCGATGCTGGTATTGGTAGACTCGCCGGTGAAAGTGGAATTCTATGTGCAGGATGTTCCTTCGGTAGCTTGGGATTTGATTGAGGTTGCCGATAAGTCATTAACTATCATTTATTCCGGTGCCCGCAACCTGGCTTCAAATCTGCTTGCAGAGGATGGAAGCGTAGGCATCCGGGTGACAAACGAGGCGTTTTCCCGTCGTTTGTGCCAGCAGTTTCGCAAAGCGATTGTCTCGACATCTGCCAATGTCAGCGGACAACCGGGAGCAGCCAATTTTAATGAAATCAGCGAAGAAATAAAATCGTCGGTGGATTACATTGTCAATTTTCGACAAGATGATATGAGTCGTCCTAAACCATCGAGTATCATTAAACTGGATAAAGGTGGAGTGATCAAGATTATTCGCGAATGATGGAAAAAGAAAAGATAAGTTTATTACAGCGCTTTATTATCTGGCGCGAGAATAAAATCAAAGAAAAGCAGTTTATTCTCATTTTAAGTTTTCTGGTCGGTATTTTTACTGCCATTGCTGCACTGCTCCTAAAATTCTTTATTCATACGATACAGAATTTCCTGACAGATAACTTTAATACGACGGAGGCCAACTACCTGTATCTGGTTTATCCGGTGGTCGGTATTTTTCTGGCAGGATGGTTTGTGCGCAATATCGTAAAGGATGATATCAGCCATGGAGTTACGAAGATTCTTTATGCAATTTCGAGGAGGCAGGGGCGTATCAAAAGACATAATATCTGGTCGTCGACCATTGCCAGTGCCATTACCATCGGTTTCGGCGGATCGGTAGGAGCCGAGGCACCTATTGTGTTGACCGGATCGGCAATCGGGTCGAATTTGGGAAGTATGTTCAAGATGGAGCACCGTACACTGATGTTGCTGGTAGGCTGTGGAGCGGCGGGTGCCATCGGAGGTATTTTTAAAGCGCCTATTGCCGGACTGGTGTTTACGCTGGAAGTACTGATGATCGACCTTACCATGTCGTCTTTATTACCATTGCTGATTTCGGCTGTCACGGCTGCCACTGTTTCGTATATTACGACCGGACAGGAGGCTATGTTTAAATTTCATCTGGATCAGCCTTTTGAATTGGAGCGTATTCCTTATGTGATTCTTTTGGGAATCTTTTGCGGATTGGTATCGCTTTATTTCACTCGCGCTATGAACTCTGTGGAAGGAGTATTTGGCAAACTCTCCAATCCATATAAGAAGTTGGCATTGGGAGGTGTGATGCTGAGTGTGCTCATCTTCCTCTTTCCACCCTTGTATGGTGAAGGTTACGATACGATCGAACTATTGTTGAACGGCGTGAGCAATGCCGACTGGGATACGGTACTGAATAACTCGTTGTTTTATGGATACGGTAATCTGTTGCTGGTCTATTTGGTGCTGATCATTCTGTTGAAAGTCTTTGCGTCGAGTGCGACTAACGGTGGAGGCGGATGTGGCGGTATTTTTGCACCTTCGCTGTATCTGGGATGTATTGCCGGTTTTGTGTTTTCGCACTTTAGCAATGATTTTGACTTTACCTCGACTTTGCCCGAAAAGAACTTTGCGTTGATGGGAATGGCAGGGGTTATGAGTGGAGTCATGCATGCACCTCTGACTGGAGTATTCCTGATTGCCGAGCTAACGGGCGGATATGACCTCTTCCTGCCTCTGATGATTGTTTCGGTCAGTTCGTATCTGACAATCATCGTGTTTGAACCGCATAGTATCTACTCTATGCGTTTGGCTAAAAAGGGACAGTTGCTGACCCATCACAAGGATAAAGCTGTATTGACACTGATGAAAGTTGAAAATGTGGTTGAAACTGACTTTGTCAGCGTGCGTCCGGAAATGGATCTGGGCGAATTGGTGAAGGCGATTTCAACTTCGCATCGTAATATGTTTCCTGTGACGGATAAAGACGGGGTCTTGCTGGGCGTCGTGCTACTGGACGATATCAGGAACATCATGTTCCGTCAGGAACTTTATCATCGTTTTACCGTTAGTAAACTGATGACCTCGGTCCCTGCCCGTCTGTATGATACAGATAGCATGGAACAGGTGATGCAGACTTTTGACGATACAAAAGCATGGAACTTACCTGTGGTCAATGAAGAGGGCAAATACCTGGGATTTGTATCCAAATCTAAGATATTTAATTCATATCGCCAGGTATTGGTACATTTCTCGGAAGATTGACGGAACGGCGATGGCCGTATGTAACGGATAGTGTGCTTTGCAGGCAATTCGTTACTTTCGTAATCTGCAGTGTGAAACTCATAACTTATAAATTATGAAGAAAGAAGATTTAAGAATTGTATATATGGGGACTCCGGACTTTGCCG